>SWCF01001187.1_pt1 | contig 122919 bp, 127 predicted proteins | sample 4690081 | NCBI WGS metagenome assembly SWCF01 (sample SAMN10267280, study PRJNA491770) | bioreactor metagenome | isolation source: DHS bioreactor inoculated with | place: Japan: off Shimokita Peninsula
CCCCACAATATATGTAAACATTATTTAATTCCCTTTACAAAATAATTTCCCTAATGTTATTTATAGAATATAATTTGATTATGTCACATATTCAAGGGAGATTCAAGTAATATTTTGAGTATTTATAACATTATTGTAATTAATTTATATACATTTTTGTATATTCCCTGGAGATATTCTGTATATTTTATACAGCAATTTCCAATATTTTTATGAATTTATTAAAAAATACTATCTTTTATTACTTGTATATTAGTATAAATAGCATTTTTTTAGTACAATTGTAATTATACTATTGAATTGGTTTTAATTGTTAATTAAGTGTTATCAACATGTTAAACTTTAATATGTTACAAATTTACTGATTGCTTTGAATGGAATATGGTTAGCCAATAGAAAAAGCCATTAAACTATTTCATTATTAGAAATAGTTAATGGCTTTTAGATGTAGATTTAAATTTCAGGACTTTTATTCTATTTATCCTTATAAGCTGCCACATTCTAAATTCACTTCATCCTGGCAGACATCTACCCAAACTCCATCGGTTAATCGTTGAAGCTCCTGGGGTGATATTTTCAGGGCTGTATAGCGAGATCCTGCTGCAGGATAAACAAATTCAAGGTCCTTTATAGAGGAATCTAAATAGACAGCTAAGGGTCTTTCCAATCCGAAGGGGCAGAGGCCTCCTACGGGATGACCGGTTACAGTCTCCACCTCCACATGGTTTAGCAGCTTTGCCTTTACTTGAAAATATCGCTTGTATTTTCTATTATCAATTTTGGCATTCCCTCTGGCCACGATTAATATATTTCGATCTCTCAATCGAAAGGCTAAGGTTTTGGCTATATAAGCAGGTTCCACCCCTAGGGTTCTTGCTGCCAGCTCCACCGTTGCTCCACTGTCAGATAACATAAAAACGGGGTCTGGTAATCCCCTATCAATGAAAAAGTTCCTAACATTTTCTACACTCAATGGAAATCAGCTCCTTTTTGTCTTTTATTGTTAGAAAAGAAAAAACCTCTTTCTTAATGAAAGAGGAATGTTTTTGTGTTTTATCCCCTCTCATCTTGCGGTCATACCGCAGGAATTGGCACCGCTGCTTACAATTAAGCCGGTTGCCGGGTTTCATCGGGCCTTTTCCCTCCACCTCTCTGGATAAGAGTATTACTATCTGATTCAATAAGCTAATTATATTGATTTTAATTAATATCAGCTCCCTTGTCAAGGGATTTTATTGACATTTATCATATTGTTTACACCATACCATATGGTCATTAACCATTCCGACGGCTTGCATATAGGCATAGCATATGGTTGAGCCTACAAACTTGAATCCCCGTGAAGAGAGGGCCTTACTCATGGCATCTGAAATTTCAGTCTTAGCTGGCACTTGGGAAATCTCTGTCCATGCATTGACAATGGGTTGATTATTAACAAAGCTCCATATATAGCGATCAAAGGTGCCATATTCCTTCTGAATCTGGAGAAAGGCTTGGGCATTGGTGATCAGGGCATTTATTTTAGCCCGATTTCGTATAATGCCCGGATTAAGCAGGAGAGAATCCTTTTTCTCTTGATCATATTGAGCAATTACAGTGGGATCGAAGCCATCAAAGGCTTCCCTCATAGTCTCTCGCTTTTTTAATATGGTATTCCAGCTTAATCCCGCCTGCATTCCCTCTAATATCAGCATTTCAAATAATATGGCATCATCATGAACCGGCTTTCCCCAGGCGGTATCATGGTATTCAATATCGAGACTGGTTTTAGCCCATGGACATCTTTTTTCTTCCAAGGTATGATCTCCCCTCTCATCTATTTGTTAAATCTATTATACCCTATTTTTTCAAAACTGCCCATAGGCCAGCAGCCAAAATGGCGCCAGGTATAGAGAGGTATGCCAGCTTAAATTCCCTTGTTTGAGGATCTTCATTCTCTGCTGCTTTTTCCTCTAATTCAACCACCCTGACAGGAAGCTCCTTCAGCAATGCTGTCAATTGATCACGATAGGCTTCCTCGTTGTTTTCTTCAAGGATATTAATCTGCTTAAAAAGTCCCTCACCGGATGTTATGCTTTCAAATTCCATAGCTTCATTTGCAAAGGCAACTGGCACTACTCCCTGAGGGCTTACAGGGGTGAAATATCCATCTCGCTCATTGAGAAACAGCAGTACCTCATTTCCCCCTGAGTCTAAATCGTAGTGGGTGCTTATGTTCTCCGGCGGTGTTGCTACTGTCATATGGCTTTCTTCACCGGTTCCTTTTAAATAATATTTTACCTGTACCCCCCAACCAATTTCATTGATCCCCTCTTTTTTCACCTCCCCGGTTTTCCCTTCTATCACCCCCACAATAATGGTATCTGCTTGAGTCACCAGATCCTCTGGGGTTAGATAGGCCCAGCAGGCATTTGTGTAGCTTGCCGTCATCAGAAATATAAGCAGGCTCATCATCAAGATTGATCTTATACCCTTTACTTGTCTCATATATAGACCTTCCTTTCTTTTTTTCTTTAGACGGCTTTGAATTTATTTTGGTTCCTTAAACAGGAAAATTAAAGCTATTCTTAAATCTAAGTTTAGCTGCAATGGGTCCCTCAGGGCTTTATAAAATTCCTATACCTCCGCTAACATAACCAATTGTAGTATTAGCCAGGGTCTCTCCCTCTGCTGTAGCAAAAAACACCATCATAATTCGAGTCTGGGCAGTAATAGGGATCATCAGCCCATTTATTGCTCCACTGGCCACATCACCAACAGTAATATTTGGTCCCAGGGCCGGTGCTAAGGCAATCTCCGTTCCAGCAATTGCCGTAAATACATTATTGGGGATCGCAGAAGCATATATTCGAGCGTGTACAGTAATGGTTGTACTTGGTATCGCCGTAGTTTCAGCTGATGAAAAAAAGCCGGTAACTGAGGTAATAAAACCATTTCTAGGCATGGAAAACGCAAAATTCACCACTTCTCCCACTGCATTGCTTAAGTCAATGGTATCAGTGAGATCTTCAAGCCCATTACCCAGGCCAGAAAATGCTACAAAAACTGGAATTCCTGGATTTCCTAGATTCGCTGTAGTCATGGCCCCTATCCCCCCAGAGGCAAAGGGAATGATTGTTCCTCCTGCGTCTGCTCCTGTAGCCCCGGTTGGGCCTGTAGCTCCCGTTGGACCAGTGGTTCCTGTAGGGCCTGTTTGGCCTGTTGCTCCTGTTGGACCCGTGGCTACAATAATTTATGCTCAAACAGTTTGCTTAAAATATAGAGAATTTCTTTTCAGCTATATTCTTCACAACTGTTACTGTATATTTGTTGTTTTCAATGAAGTCAAAAATGCGTTTATATTGGTTTTCCAACTTGAATTGTACCGTAATTTCTCCGCCCTCATGGATTAGAATGGTATTCACCAATTCAACCAACAACCCTTGCGAAAGCTCCTGAATGCTTTTATGTTTCAGGAATGCTTGAAGATATGGGTCGTCAGAAGTAACCCCTCGTTCCAGCGTACCGATTTCATCCTGAATGTGTTCAATGACCTCTTTTAGCTGTTCTTCCTGTTGCTCAAACTTCTCTTTCATCTTTCGGTACTGTTCACGGGTAATATCTCCGCTTTTCCAGTCCATATATAGGCTGGAAATTAAATCCTCGGTTTTTTCAAGCTCCTGTTCACGGAGTTTCAAAAGGTGTTCCAACCGTGTGGATTTTGTCTGAACAACGGGCGCCCGACTGATGTTGTCAAGCACTTTTTCAAGATTTTCCACAAGCTCAATTTGCTTTTGGATAACGAGCAGAACGGTTTTTTCCAGTATATCAAGTCGCATTGTGTGTTTGGTACATTTGTCTTTTGACTTCCGCTTATAAGTGGAACAGTTGTAGTACACAAAACCATTTGACGCCCTGCGTGTCATGGATTTTCCGCAATCCGCGCATTTGAGAAACCCTGAGAATAAATACGGTTCTCTTTTGCCAGGTGCAGCCCGTGTATCCTTTGCATGAAGCTCCTGTACTTTTTCAAAGAGTTCTAATGAAATAATGGCCTCATGGGTATTATTCACCTGATACCATTCTTCTTCGGGAACATTCACCATATCATGCACCTTGTAACTGATAACCCGTTGCTTTCCCTGCACCATTGTTCCAACATAGACCTTGTTTTTCAAAATCCTTGAAACAGAAGTGCCCATCCAGAGACCGTCATTTTGTTTTGCATGGGGATTTTTATACTTAAATCCCTTTTGCTTTTTATATAAGGTGGGATTAGGTACACCCATTTCATTGAGCTTACGGGAGATACCTTCTTTACTCATGCTTCCTTTTAAGACTTCCTGCTCGATACCATTTTCATCCACGACAAATTCCGTACTCCCATCACCATATACGAACCATTGAAAAATATCTCGTACCACCTGGGCTGCTTCTTCATCAATGACAAGAGCGTTTTTATCGGCAGGGTGCTTCTCATATCCATAGGGAGCAAACGCTCCGATAAATTCACCATTACGGCGTTTTGTGTCAAACGTCCGCCTTACGCTGCTGGAAGTTGCATAAGCAAAACGGTCATTCATCAGTCCGTTTATGGGAACCTCCATACCGTTCACTGCTTCGGGGTTCAGGTATGTATCTACTTTTGGTTCGCCAAGCGTAATGAAACGGGTGTCGTGCAAAGGGAAATAATTCTCCAGGAAATAGCCCTGGTCTGCATAGTTACGGAAAGCACGGGCCAGGTTTTTGCAAATAACACAGTTGACCTTTCCCGACTCCACATCATGTATCATGCGCTGAAAATCAGGGCGGTCATGATCTGTTCCCGTTCGTCCGTCATCTACATAATAGTCAACAATGACGTATTCCCCTTGAAAAAACTTCTCTACATATTCTGCGAGAATTTTTTTCTGATTTGTCACACTGAGACTTTCATCATTCCCATCATCCTTGGAAAGACGGATATAGAGTGCAATGTACCAAACAATTTTCTTTACTGTGGATTTTCCATCCGTTTGCGATTTTCGTATGCGTGCCATCTTACCTCCAATCCCGCATAACCACAACACTATTATGACGCGTTATTGGTAAAATGTCAGCCTTGTTTTATGCGAATAAAATAATTTTCCAGGGTTTGACCGAGTTTCGGGCCGTCATCAGCAAAGCAGACTCTCACGGGAATATCCCCGCAGAGAAAGCAGTAAGGATTTTTTATCTGTTCCAAAAAGTCCAGTATTTTTTCTTCCTGGGGCAAATCCTGTCTTATGTGAATAGCAGATAAATCTGCCAGTTCATTCCTATTGATTTTTTCAATATTCTGTTGGCTCATGGCCTCCAGTTCGCTGTTTGTAATCATCATAGTTCCCCCTTTCAAGGCAGGAGAAAACCACATCAGAAATAAAAGTTTCCTCTATCTCCATGATATGATGATTGATTGTCCAGTGTGAAAGGCATAAAAACGGATGGCTGCTGGCGCAGCTCCACGGGAATTTCACCCCTCCAACGGTCTGCCAGAGCCCTGCCCATTGCCTGCGACGCTTTGAACGCTCGGACTGTGGCTGCAAGGGAGTATTATTGTCCTGCCTGTACGTCTCCGCCCACAAGCCGCCACGCTTGCTTTGCAGCCTGGGTCTGATCGCTCGCTCATAACTTCGGCAAGCAGTTTTACGGAGATTTCCTTTCCTGCCACACAAAAGGATTATTCAGCTTTATCATCCGCAAAATAGCGGTCATAGGTGTAAAGTTGATTTTCGGTATTCACCTCCTTTCGCAACCGCGAAAGCGGGTGATGATTTCCCCTTTCGTAAACCCTCAACACCGGGAATTTTGGAAATGCCGAAAATGTCGGTGGATTTTTTAAAAAAACTTTTGAGAAAAACGCAAAAATGCCCGGTCGCATAGCGCAACCGGGCACAAGGGAATTATTAGCAATTATATGATGATGTGTGTGTTCATATTGATAGCCGGAGTATTCCGTTGGGGGATAGTAACTTTTTTAACTAATGATAAAAATCAGGTGGAGAATGGTAACAAAAAATGGACACAACGATACCTCCCTGATACCGCCGTGTCCGTGCAAGTGGTCATAGATTTTTCTAAACACAAAGAAACGGCGGCTCTAAAAATCGAAGCCACCGTTTCTTTGGCGCATGAATATATGGCTGCTGTACGACGGCTTTTTTTCTTTTGCCGTCGTCCGGCAGATTTTTGAATATTTAGTTTGATCTAATCTTCTTTACCCATTTCATAAATAACACCCTTACAATTCATTTATCGTATCAGTTATTGCCATGTTTCGAATCCGTTTTGACGGAACATAGACCGCCGCAATAGCAGCGCCAAAAACAAACAGAAATATTATAATGATAGGAACAACAGGGATACTCCAAGTGGCATAGTTAAAGTGGGAAGTAATAAGATTGTCATATAACAACTTACTAAGCAGCAAACCAGCTACACAGCCGACTATACACCCGGATAAGGCGTAGGTAAATGCTTCGGCAGCAATCATTTTTGTTAACTGGTGTTCACCCATACCGACTGCACGCATTGCTCCATATTGCTTTATTCTTGCGAACACGCTCATGGAAATACTGTTCATAATATTGAGTACAGTAACCAAAGTAATAATTGCTAAAAATCCATACACAAAGAACAAAAATGCCATATAGGTGCCGGTAGTGCGCTGCTCTCGCTTGTCACTAAACGTGTACTCTTCACCTACTGCATTATGGATTGCTGTCACGTCCTCGTCCGTTATGTCTGTTGTTGTCTGTATCATAATAAGAGAATAATCAGTTATACCAGTCAGACGTGCAAAAGTTTCAGCAGAAGTAATAATTGTTATTTTACCATTTGTGTTACCGTCACTGTTGAATGGGTCATATTTCAATAAACCTGCAATTTCAAGATTCTCATTGCCTACCTTTATTTTATCGCCTATTGCTAAAGGACTATCTTTGTCCCAAGTTGCAAGTACATAATTGCTATCCCCAAACACCTTTGAAATATCACTGCCTTTTCTAAGCTGCTTATCTTTTGTCAAACAGTCTAAATCAAATTCATCATAAGAAATCATATCAAGTGTACTCGACAATACCGTATCCTTATTGAATTCTGCTGGTATATCAAAATTGCTGCTGCGGCCAAAAACACGTTCTACCCCGTTCATTCCGCTAATCGTATCAAGCAGTTTACTGTCTACCGAGTTTGAACTGTCATTACTGGAAATGTTGATGTCAGAAGTATTCGAGGACTGGGGCATTAGGTAACCGACAAACTCTATTAACACCGAAAAACTAAGAAAAAGAATAATACTAAGCGCAAATGAACTTGTCATAAGTATCCAGTTTTTCTTTACTGATAATGCATGGTGGGTGCCAAGGGCAGTTTCAATTTTGAAAAAACGGCTACTTGCTGCATGGCGAATATTTGTGCTTTCTGAACTGCCCGATACTGCCGTTACGGGGGATACCTTAGAAGCTCGTTTTGCCGGAGAACTGGCGGCAATGAGAACTGTAACAACACCTACAATAATTCCGCTGATAATGCCGATGATACTGATACCAAACAGAGGAATATGAGAAAATTCTTCCCCAACAAGGAACCGTAGAGCAACACACAAGCCCCATGAAGTTACAATTCCAAGCACAATACCAATTGGAACTGCAATCTTGCACCAGTTCAGAGCTTCCAGCCTGACAAAACGGATAATTTGCTGTTTGCTCATTCCGATACAGCGCATCATACCAAAAAACTTTGTCCTTTGGGCTACATTGCTATTGATACTGCTTGAAATCATCAATACTCCGGCAATCAGTATCAGTAAAAACAGCACTACCGCAATCAATAAAAGCGTTTGTCCCATTGTACTGTTAAACAAGTCTTGAAATGACATGTTTCCATGTTTATCCACAAGTCTTGCTTGTTCCATTTTTGCACCCATTTCGGCCATGCTGAACACAGCAGTTACCATGAACACAGAAAAGATGATGCACAGAAGCGTCATGCTATTTTGTCGTTTGTGTACTTTGGCCGAAATTGGGATTAGACTGAGATAACTTTTCATTCGCGGCACCTCCCTAAATCGGTCAATATGCCGTCTGATACTTGCAATACCCGGTCTGCGGTCTGTGCGATATTTCGGCTATGGGTAATCATTACAATGGTCTGCTGATACTTTCTTGCAGCTTCTTTTAGCAAAGTAATCACTTCACTGCTATTTTGCGTATCCAGATTACCCGTCGGCTCATCGGCAAGGATAAGCGAAGGCCTTGTAATGAGCGCACGTCCTATTGCTACACGCTGTTGCTGCCCACCTGATAATTGACTGGGTAAATGGTGACGGCGTTCTTTCAAATTAAGCACCGTAAGTAGTTCCTCAAGATATTTTTTATCGGGCTTTTGATAATCAAGCAATACGGGAAACATGATGTTTTGCTCAACATTTAATTCTGGAATTAGGTTAAAGCTCTGAAAAATAAATCCAATGTTTCTACGCCGGAAAATTGTCAAACTACTATCTTTCATGGAAAAAATATCTTTACCGTCAATAAATACCTTGCCGGAAGTGGGCGTATCAAGCGCACCTACCATATTCAGAAGTGTACTCTTGCCGGAGCCGGACTCTCCGACAATTGCAACAAATTCACCTTTCGGAACAGAAAAGTTGATATCTTTTAATGCATGTACGGCAGCTTCACCGCTGCCATAGGTTTTAGAAATTGATTTAACTTCCAATAAATTCATAGGTTATCCTCTTTCTTTTTTTATATTGAAAGATTACCATGTCAATCTTACTGTTATATGACACTTGCCCTACAATTTTGTAGGAATTAAAAAATTGATTGTAAAAGTTGTGCCAATACCCAATTCGCTGTCAACCTCGATTGTTCCGCTGTGTGCTTCAACAATAGCTTTCGCAAGTGGTAACCCAAGCCCGATACCTTGTGTATCTTTAGAAAAACGACTGCGATAAAATCTTTTAAAAATATGGTGTAAATCCTCTGGGTGAATACCGCTTCCGTCGTCTTTTATGATGACTTGAATAACAGACACAAGTCGTTTCCATTCAATATGAATAGCATTTCCTTTTTTCGTATGGTCAAAAGCATTTTTCACAATATTACTGATTGCTTCAATCAGCCAGTTACGGTCACACAATAAAGTAACGTCATTATCGCCAGACAGATATATTTTCTTTTCCTCCTGCTTGGCACGAAATGAAAAATGCCTTTCTATATTGCCCATCATTTCAGATACATTTTCTACAGCCTTCTCAATCATGATTGTTCCTGCATCGAGTTTTGTGATTTTTAAGAGATTTTGCACAAGAGTTTCTATTCTATCAAGCTCCTGTTCTGAAAGATCAGTGAACTCCTTGATTGTCGGTAAATTCTTTGCTTCTTCTTGAATGATACCATTATAGATATTAAGGGCAGCAAGCGGGGTTTTTAACTGGTGGGAAATATCAGATATAGTGTTTTTTAAAAACTTTTTTGCATTCCCCTCATTCTCGGCATGGGCATTCAAAACGGAAACTAAGGAATTTACTTCATGAAACAATCTATACAGCTCGCCCTCATCATCACATTCAATACGTGCATTTTGATTCCCTGAAATATATTCTTTGATTTGTGTTACCGCATTTTCCATGATTATATTTTGTTCCTTGAAATACCTATAACCCATTATGAATATTAAGATACTCATGCACAAGGAACATACCAATATACACCATGCTGCATTTTCAAATTTCAAACCTATGAAAGCAGTAGAAGTCAAGGTGAATACCATAATAATCAGCAATACCGCACGAAAAAGTTTTTTAATTTTCCTGTTGATTAAAATTTTCATCGTACACCTCAATCCACAGTATTCCATTTATATCCCATGCGCCGAACCGTGACTATTTTTCGGGGCTCGCTTGGATTATCTTCGATTTTTGTACGTAATCTGCGTATATACACCGTAAGGGTATTGTTATCTATATAGTTTTCATCACAATCCCATAGTTTGCTTAAAATCTGCTCGGACGAAAGGACAATATCCGGACTTTCCATCAACAGGCGTAACAGTTTATATTCACCTGCTGTTAAGTTAAGCGGTTCTTCATTTTTATAGGCTTCTCCTTTTAGCAGTTTTACTTTTATGGCATTAGAGTTTAATTCGGTATCCGCTTTATTAAAATTGTTACTTCTGCGAAGCAAAGCATTTATTCTCGACATAAATACTGCCAGTTTGAATGGCTTTGTGATATAGTCGTCCGCTCCTATATCCAGTCCCATTATGGTATCCGTTTCTTCATCAGCAGCAGTAAGAAACATAATCGGCACCTTTGAAGTGTTACGGATTTTTTTGCATAAATCATATCCGGAGCCATCGGGAAGCGACACGTCCAAAATTACCAAATCATATTTCCCATTTATCCATATTGCTTCTGCTTCAAGACTGGTACGGGCAACATCTATTTCATATCCTTGCTTTTTTATAGCAAAAGATAAACCATTAATTAAACTTAAATCATCTTCAACAAAGAAAATATGTTTCAATTGTTTTCACCGTCCTTTATTTTTCTACGTGTATGTCGTCCGTCAATCGGCTTTTCCGCATTCTTTGGTATCAGCCACATATAACCGAGTTTTGAAACGCCTGGTATGCGGTTTTCCTCACAAAGTTTTTGTACTCGCCGTTCTGAAATACCCCATTTTTTCGCTGTTTCGGGAGCTGAAATATATTCCATAACTTAAATGTCCTTTCTTTTGCAAAAAATATCACTATATATTATATACGGACACCCGAATAATATCAATATGCAGGCATAATAAATATGATTTATTTTTATCATATAGATGATATTTGTAATCATATCTAACGCAGACAGGTGAACAGTGAAATGTAATAGGGTGAAATAATTATGAAGCGTGAAATTGATAAATACGATTTTAAGGCTTTCGGTCAAGCCATAAAAGCAGCACGAAAATCAAAGGGAATATCGAGAAATCAATTAGCAGACCAAATGCACATTGCCCCTCGGTATATTGCGTCCATTGAAAACAGCGGACAGCACCCAAGCCTGCAAATCTTTTATGAGCTTGTCACTCTTTTAGATGTATCGGTAGACCAATTCTTTTTTCCAAACAAGGAAACGGACAAATCCACGCAGCGCAGACAGCTTGAAAGCCTGCTTGATGATATGAGTGATAAAGGATTGCGGATAGTTACCGCCACGGCAAAAGAGATTATGGAAGTCGAAACCGAGGACGAATGAATGTCCAGTACAAAATTGAATATTGAATGAGAAGCGTTGCAGCCTTTTGAGGATTGCAGCGTTTTTTCTTTTGCCTTATTTGGCAAAACGAGAGTTTCCTTTGTTGTAGGTAGTAGGGATTGGGCGCAGGAAAATTTTGGGTGTATAATGGAAATGAAATAATAAACAGAAATTTACAAAAGGAGGTCAATCATGGCAGGGTTATTTACATACAGGCTTGTCCTAGCTATCAGCATTATCATTGGCCTTATCTTTACTGTGATAGGGCTTTTCCTCGGATACATCATTTTATTTGACAGTATAGTACCGTATTCTTCAGCAATTTTATTCGTGTTTTGCTGTTGCAGATTGGGCACAACAGCCATTCTTCTTTTCTCAAAATGTTATATTACCTCACAGTCCTTAAAGTATAGTATTATGGTAGAATCTGAAAACGTGCAATATGCTACTTCCTTTTTATCCAGATAAAGCATATAAGCACTCCGATTAGGGCTACCACTCCCATAACAATATACGGTAATTCGATATTGCTTTCATACAAATACCCAGCTAACAGAGGGGCAACGACTTTGCTAAGATTTCCGGCAGTGCTGGCAAACCCCATGAGTGTCCCTTTGTGCTCATTGGCTACTTTTGAAAGACTTGCATTTAGTGTGGGTACTGTAATAGCGGAAGATACCACGAACAGACTGAAAACCACCAGCACACTAACAAAGCCTGATGTCAATACCATAGCAAAGGAAACTAATGCTTTGGAAAATATACCTATCAGTATTAGTCGCTTCTCGCCGGCCTTTTTTTCTAAAGGGCCGGTCAAAAATCCTTGTACTACAATCAAAACACCTGCCAGCACCATCCAAACAACACCAACTTGCCGGGTGGTAAATCCAAACTTATCTACGACATACAGTCCCGTAATACCTTGCAAGCCGGTTTGACAGAAATGCACGACGAAAACGATCATTAGAATAATTCCTGCGGGGCCAAGAACCATGCTTCTCAGGTATGAGAAATCAAAGGATTCTTTTTTGTGCGACTGTACTGACCGCTCGATTGACTCTGGCAAAAGCGTTATAATTAGTATAAAGGCGATAAATGAAATTCCGGCTCCTGTAAAGAATGGTAGCGCAAGCGAATATCCTGCAAGAACACCGCCCAATAGTGGCCCTAGCATTACGCCTACACTCATTGCGGCTCCAAGCTGGCTCATATTTTTGCTTCTTTCGTCCTCTGAGCTGGAATCTCCCACATACGCCAAAGACGCGACAGACGTAGCAGATGACAAAATACCCGATAAACTACGAGCGATAAACAGTGCCCAAAAGGAGGAAGCCAAACCAAACAAGAACAAGCTGATGGCATAGCCTATAATACCAACGCTGATAATCGGCTTTCTACCGATTCGGTCGGACAGCGCTCCCCAAAAAGGGGCGCATACTGTTTGCGTCAGGGCATATACGGCAGTGAGCCAGCCAAGCTCACGGCCACCCGCACCGAGATTTTCCATATAGAACGGCATCACCGGGAGTATTAGGCTATATCCTAACGCAATCACAAAGGTCGCAAGCTTCAAGGCGAAAATAGGTTTTTTATTCATTGAGCGTCACCGTACCTGCCGCCCCGTCCACCGTTATCATTTGTCCGTTCTGGATGGTTCGTGTGGCGGAGTGTGTAGCCATGACAGCGGGGATGCCGTATTCACGGGCAACAATGCTTGAATGGCTGAGAGGGCCGCCAATATCCGTTACAATCGCACTTGCGGAGGCAAACAACGGTGTCCATGCGGGAGTTGTGGTAACGGCAACCAACACACTTCCCGGCTGGAAGCTTTCAAAATCTGCAGGACTGTTCAGTACACAGGCGGGAGCCGTCACAACGCCTGTACTGGTGCCAATGCCCGTCAAGACGATTTTCCCATCTTTCCGCTTCTGCGGTGTTTGTGTCATAGTTCTTTTATTTTTTCCCGACAGTTGAGAAGGGGACACATAACTCCGGTATTTTTCGAGTTCCGCTTTTCGAGCAGGTATTGCCCCATTCATATCAGATAAATGGATATTTTTATCCAACTGCTCTATGAGTGCTTCCAATTCCGATTTTGTGAGCCAGTAAATATCATCCAGCTGTAAAATAGCTCCACCGCGCACGAAGCGTTCTGCAAGTTCCTGAAACATACGGCGAATCAACGGATGCCCCATTCCCATCAAATAAATAGCGTTTTCACGCATGGGGGCGGTTGCCTGCGCCCAATGGAGCAGCTTCAAAAACAGTTTTTTACGAGGGGCACCTATCTGCTGTAAAATTGCTTCTTCTGCCTGTTTCCTGCGTTTTTCAAATGTGACTTGGCGTAAAAAAGGACTTTCCCCTTTTCCTTCCACGAATGTTTTTATGGATTCAAGGGTAGGCGTAAGCGTTTCCGGCGGTGTGGAATACGCAAAATCAAATTCATAAGCGGTACGGCCAAACTCTTTGAAATACTGATTGATTCGGGTTTTCCATTCTATCCATGCTTCCTGCAAAACTCCGGCAGGCAGAACTGAGGACATCAAATCTTCCGCTAATTTTGTTGTTGGATTATTTCGCAGATAAAGGCTCATGGTGTTATTTTGCTTTGCCCATTCCGAGAGGTCCCACAGGTTCTTTTCCGATTGCAGAGCAATCGTATCAAACCCAAGCAGGAAAACGGAAGTATCTGTCATACCCGCACGGCGAGCTGCTCCCTGAAATAATTTTGTAAATAATGTTTCGCTGATAGAGGCGGCTGGCAATGTAAGCTGAATTCTTGTAAAATAAATACACGCGCCATAAAATACAGTCTGAATCCCCTCCATTATTTGATGGGCATTCAGCGTATGCAGGGGCTTTTCTTCCCATTGTGTCATCACATCTTCAAATTCTTTTCGAGCCGCTTCAAAACGTGGGACGCTGTTCTTGAGCGCGCGGCGCAAAGAACGGGGCGAAAGAGATTTGGCGGCAATCAAAAGTGGCTTTGATTTAGCGGAAAGATAAACATATCCATTAATAATCGTATAGACTCCGTTTTCCGGCAGTAGCTTTTTCGCGCTTTTATCAAACATATCTACCCATAAAAGCGCCGACGCACGGTTGACGAGTTCAAGGCCAAGTGTGGCAAACAAGGGTGTAACAGGATTGGGCAAGTGTTCCGCTAAACTTCCCTTTGTGTAAATAACATCTTTTTCCGGCAACACCCATTCCAGCGGCAAGACAGTAATTGGACGAGCCTGCACAATATACAATTTATCATTTTCCAGTGCCCATTCTACGTCCATAGGCATTTGATAATACTTCTCAATTTTTTGTCCAAGCTGTGTCAGCCTCATGACTTGATCTTGGGTAAGAGCACGTTTTTTTCTTAACCGTTCAGGAACTGGGATTTCTTCTGTTCCATTTGAGGTACGAACCGTCATAATCTCTTTGTTTGCAACTTCATATGATACAATTCGTTCGGCGTTTTTATCCACAACAATTGTATCGGGAGTGACTAAGCTGGAAACTACTGCTTCACCAAGTCCCCATGCGGCATTAATAATCATTTCGCTACGTCTGCCATTGATAGGGTTTAGCGTAAACATAACGCCGGACGCATCGGAAAATGCAAGCTTTTGTACGACTACGGCAAGCGCGACAGCCGCTTGCTTTATATCATTCTTCACACGATAAGCAATCGCGCGAGCTGTCCACAGGGAAGCCCAGCACCGCTTTACAGCGGCAAGGACTTCATTCTCACCCTGTATGTTAAGATATGTATCCTGCTGGCCCGCAAAGGAAGCGTCAGGCAAATCCTCAGCGGTCGCAGAGGAACGAATAGCCACCGGAATGTTTCCTAATCCGGCATAAGCGGCTTTAATTGCGTCCGACACTTCCTGCGGCATTGCTCCATTATGAAAAAGCGCCCCAATCTGCTTAGATACATCTTCTAGCTGGCTGGTATTATTAGAATCAATACCGTCCAGCAGTTTATTGATTTTAGGCTGAATATGGTTCATTTCAACAAAAGTCTGGTATGAGGCAGTTGTAACATGAAAACCGTCCGGTACAGGGATACCCGCTGTCAAGAGCTTGGATAAAGACATACCTTTTCCACCGACCATTTCAATGGTTGCCTGTTTATGTGCCAAGGGCAGGATATAATGGGTCATAATTTTTCACCTCCGTCATTCATAATTCCGTGTAGAAATATATTCATTGTTTCCTCCAGCATCTTTTCCGGACTGGACGATGGTCGGGACGTGTAGACGATTGCTATAACGGAGTTAATTAACAAACGTGCCATAAGATTGGCATCCGTTTTGCGAAAAACTCCTGCGGTCACTCCATTTTCAATCACGGTTTTTATAATATCCTGATATGCATAACGCGCAGTTTTCAGCCGGTCTTGATATTCTTCTTCTAAGTAGTCGGATTCTGTATTTAACCACATCAGAACAGTTCGAAACTGCTTTGGTATCCCAAGATGATTCAGCATAATTTTTCTAAGACACTGTTCCGGCGAGGATTCATCGGCAATAATCCCATGAATCTTTTGAATTATTTCTTCTATTTCTTTCTCAACTGCGTATACAACAATCTCGTCTTTCGTTTTGAAAAAATCATACAGACTGGACTTTCCCATGTTTGCCAAAACCGCAATTTCCCTCATTGATGTTTTTTGGAATCCATTTTCAGCTATGAGGCGCAAAGCAACAGCAATTATTTCGCCCCGACGTGCTGTTTGCTGTTCGGGTGTAAGCATAATTCCTTTTGGCATATGACGATACCTCCTTATAGCGACCTCTGGTCGTTTCTTATGTTTTTATTATATAGCGACCGTTGGTCGCTTGTCAAGATTAGTTTTTTATTGTGCATAATATAGAACCGAAAAAGGCTTATTTCGGCCCCGTCACTAACTGGCAAGCAGGGCAAGTGTACACACACTTGCACATTTTGAGGATTTTCCCTTGCGGTAAAATTCTCAAAATTGCTTGTTGGGGAGCCTCCCCAAACCCGGCGAATGTTGCGTCATTTCGCTGTCGCTCATTCGTTATTTGACTTCGGGCCAACTTGGCCCGAAGTCTTAGAGTACAAGCAACTTTGTAAGGTGTTTCAAAAGACTGGAATACTGTTTCCATAGCTCGGAGTAGCCTTGTTGAAGTTCTATAATTTCAGATTCATAGGCATTATGGGTCTTTGCATACTTAGCAATTTGAACAAGATTATTCACGCTTCGGCGTTGCAATGATAAGACTTCTTTTACAGGTGAAAGGTCAACGTTTACGGCATATCCATCAATCATCATTTTGCGGATAAAAGCACTCTGATTTTGACTGTTCACTTCTGCGCTTTGGTAAGCAGGGTTGGACTTTGGTATTCCTCGTCATCCTCTTTTGCTTCGGAAGCGTTGATAAGCTCCATCAGGGTAATGAAATTCTTTTCTTCCTCCGGGGCCTCATACCAGATGTAGCCGATAAGGGCGCAGTACAAAAGCCGTTCCGCTTTCACCCAAAAATCTTCACCGGCTTTTTCACCGTCACCTTTGGTGTTCATAATGATGGTGTTTACTAACTTCAAAATGTCCTTTTCGGAACGGAGATAGGCAAAGGGATTGTAGTGCATACTCTTTCTGAAATTGATGGTATTCAGTACCTTTATCCGGTAGCCGCCCCTTTGGAGCAGCTTGCCGCATTCCACAAGCACCGTTCCTTTCGGGTCTGTCACCACATAGGACGAGTGCATTTGCATGAGATTGGGCTTGCAGAAAAAACGGGTTTTGCCACTGCCGGAGCCGCCGATCACCAGGATGTTTTCATTTCTGGCATACTTTGGGGAACATTGAACAGCGCCGTCAGAAGATATTTCTTGATGTTGCGGACATAAGTGGTGTTGGCCGTCATACAGTCAAGCACATACTGGATATGGCTGCTGTCCAGTTTCAAAAGTCGGGACTTCACCACCTCGGCGGGGAAGTCATCCCCTGATATGCGTATGGTCTGCCTTGCCGAACAAACCGTGTCCACAAGCAGTTCCACGATTTCATCCAGACGGTCACGGTCATGTTTGCGGTCTTGAATGAGGATGTCATACTCGATATTTTCTAAAATGATTTCACGGTATGTTTCTCTCGTATCCATTCCTATCCCATCCGCCGCCTGCGGCTCATATGGATTTGATTGGATAGGATTTGATGGTTCCATACTTGATAAATCAGTATTTGATTTTTGGTTACTTGATTTCTTAGTATTTAATTGTGCGGGATTTCCCTGTTCAGGTTCTTCCAGTTCCTTTACCGTAGCGCAAATGCTGTCCACGCCATCCCTGCATATCCGGGCAAGCCCCTTTGTGGTGTAATCCCAATTTTCTGGCAGGGAGAGCATGAGGGAGAGAAGCCCTTTGCTTTCAGCGAAAGTGCTGTGTTGCGTAGATGGTGGTTTGCCATCACCGTATAATCCCTGGTTTTTTCTATGCGGAATACTGCCATGACTTTCCTCCTTTCTTGAAAATGGTATAAAAAAACTGTGGCATTAATCTCCACAGCATAATTAAGTAATTTACATTGAAAATAACACAACCAGGGAATTAGTTACATTACCTGATTGTGTTATCCTTATTATATCATTAGTAACAATTATAGACAACGAAACATCAGTTTATCATGCGGTTATTCTAATATAAAAACGCTATCCAGTGCCTTGTCAGCTTTTTGGATAGCGTTTGGTGTGGTTATTCGGTTATATGTTTTAGTTTGTTGTTGCGCAAACCCTTGTAAACAAAGGCTTTTTTAGCTTTGAGCATAAATATATGTAGCCGTAGCTCCTGTTGGCCCTGTTGACCCTGTGGCTCCATCTGCTCCTGTAGCCCCGGTTGGGCCTATTAAACCGGTGGCTCCTGTCGGCCCTGTAATCCCTGTGACCCCCGTTGGCCCTGTAGCTCCTGTTGAACCAGTGGTTCCTGTGGGCCCTGTTGGGCCTGTTGAACCGGTAATATTAGGAAAAGGAACTGCCTTTTTATTAACGGTCTATTAAACCGCTTCAGATTGGGTGTTGATTTCAATGCATTAGTTCATCAGCAAACCTAAACTTCACGCTGATGTTGCCGCTCTCATGTACCTTGATATGGTCTACAAGCTCAATCAAAACCTCTCTTGTCAGCTTGTCAATAGTTTCAAACTTCTTAAAGACTACTAAGCAAGGGCTTTCGGCAGTAATGCCGTTTTGCAGTTCCTCACGCTCTGCGTGGAGGTTTTTCAAAACTTCGCCTAAAGCGGCTATTTGCTGTTCGTAATCTTCGCTCATGTGAAGGTAATCGCTGTGGGTGATTTCTCCGTCTTTCCAATCCTGATAAATAGATTGCTTGTAACGCATGATTTTGGAGCGTTCTTTTTCTTTGGCTTCTATCAGAGCTTCAATCCTTATGGACTGGCTTTTTTGAAGCGGTGCGGTGCTGATGTATTCTAAAGTGTTGGCATAGTGTACCGCAAGATATACCTGTTGTTGAATAGCATACAGGACAGCTGCTTCCAGCCGATTATGCTTAATGGAGTGTTTGGTGCAAGCTGTTTTTGACTGGTCTTTATAGGTGCGGCAGAAATAGTACACGGTGCCTTTTACTTGACTACGGCTCATAGCCTTGCCGCAATCGGCACAACGAAGAAAACCACTGAACAGATAGAGCTTTTTTTTCTGCGGAGCGGTACGGGTGTCACGCTTTAGCAACTCCTGCACTTTTTCAAAGATAGGCCGTTCTATGATTGGCTCATGGGTATTCTCCACGATATACCATTCATTTTCAGGAACCTGTTCCTGCGTATGTATTTTGTAGCTTTTCACACGCTGGCGACCCTGTACCATATCCCCAATATAAAGGCGGTTTTTCAAAATGTCACTTATCGTCTTTGCACCCCATAACGGTCTTTCTGAACCACTTGAATTTTGGTAGTTTAAGCCCTTACTTTTCTTGTATTCGGACGGGCACAAAATGCCACGGTCATTGAGATTTCGTACTATGGCGTTTTTACTCATGCCATCCAAAAACCACTCATAAATGCTTTTTACAACCTCGGCGGCTTCTTCATCAACAATTAAGGCGTTTTTATCCTTTGGGTTCTTCAAGTAACCGTAGGCGGCAAAACCGCCGATAAACTCACCGTTGCGTCGCTTCATATCAAAAACCTGCCGTATCTTCTTTGAAGTCTGATAGCAGAAATTGTCGTTGATAACATTGGTAATCGGCACAATGAGGTTGGAAATGCTGTCCGGGTTTAAGTAGCTGTCAATACTCTCTGCCAAGCTGATAAACCGTACATTCATCTGTACAAACAGATTTTCAATCAAACTCCCTGCGTCCGTGTAGTTACGGGATAGGCGCGAAAGGTCTTTAACGATAACACAGTTTACCTTTTTAGCGTATATGTCGGAAAGCAATCTTTGAAAGCTGTCCCGACCTAAGTCCGTTCCGGTGTACCCATCGTCCACATAAGGCGGCTGAAGGCTTTCAAATTCGTCTATGTGTTGTTGGTAGTAATCATCAAGCAAAGCCTTTTGATTGGTAACGCTGTTGCTGTCGTCCTTATCCTTGCCACGATTTATGTCCTCTTTGGATAATCGGATATATTGACCAAGTTTCCAACGGATCATTTGAGGAGCAGATATTTTTTCCTCAAATCCCCTGTTTTTAGTTCGTGCCATGTGTCCTCCTTTCTATCACATTACACTTATATTATATCATTTCGGCGTAATGGGAACAATGTTGTCACGGCCTGCAAACTGGCTTTACAGGCCGCTTTTCTTGCGTTTGAGGAAGTCGGCAAACACATCTTGCAATGGGGGAGCCTTGTCTGGAAATTCCAGTTTTACACCCATATCACCCACACGAAAACAATAAGGATTTTTGACTGCCGCTATGACTTTCGCCGCACGTTGTTCTTGCGGCACAGTCGTATCAAAGGTGAAGCCGCACACATCAACTAAATCCTCTTTGTTTACTGTTTCTATGTCTACGCTTGCCAACTCTGAAATTGGAATACGTTTCTTCAATCACAATCGCCCCCTCCTTTCCATGTATATGAAATGCTCTGATTGTCCTATGAGGAAACACAAATAGCCACCACTTTATCATCAAAAGTGATGGCTATTAATCATTCCTCATACTTCGGGCCAAGTTGTCTTTGGATTGTACCTTTGGACTAACATGGTATTGAAGGTCAGTTGGTTCTAAATCAACTAGCAGAGCACATTTCATCTTGTTAGTCTGATTTATCTTTAAAACCGTTTTCTATCCTTAATTAAATAGGTAATTGACACTAACATGCCTAATGTTTCGGCAACTGGAACCGCCAACCATACACCTAGTTCTCCAATAATACGTGGTAAAAGTAAAATCATTGCCACTAAAAACAAGAAAGTCCTTGTAAAAGAAATAATAGCTGATGTTTTTCCATCCGATAGCGCTGTGAACAATGCAGAAACGAAAATGTTTATACCCATCAAGATAAAGGCAATGGAATAGAACTTTATTCCCTCATAGGTTATGCTATATACTGTACTCTCCCAGCTTGTAAAAACAGATATTACTACACTTGATACCATCCGTGACAAAATAAAAGAAATAACAGAACATATTCCCACAAAGCGCATGCTATTCTTAACTGCCCTACGCAGTTGCTCCTTATCTCCGCTACCATATTTGAAGCTGATAACGGGAGCTACACCGTTAGAGTATCCAAAATAAATTGCAGTAAAAACATATTGAAAATACATAATGATTGTGATAGAGGCGACGCCATTTTCACCCCAATATTTCATAAAAGTATAGTTAAAAAGTAAAGTCGTGGTAGCATTAGCAATGTTAGTTACCATTTCTGACGAGCCATTTGCGCAGGCTTTAAGCAAAACTGAACCATCAAAACGTGGCTTTGTAAAGTATAAACTGCCGTTCTTGTTTTTGAAGAAAAATAAAAGTCCTGTTATAGCAGGAATACAATATCCAATTCCAGTTGCAAATGCCGCACCAGCTATGCCCATGTGTAGTGGCACCATGAATACATAATCTAACACCATGTTTGTGACTCCAGCAATAACAACGACTGTGAGACCTAGCGCTGGTCTACCTGCTGTGACAAAAAATACTTGGAATACTGTTTGCAGCATAAACATAGGGGCAAAGATAAACAGAATGATGCCGTATGTATGGCACAATTCATACTGTATCTCACTTACGCCTAACACAGATAGCACTGTATCGATACCTATTACTCCAAGAAAAGCAATAGAAAGACCAGCTATCAACGCTACCAGTACCAAGAATGAAAAATCGGAACGTGCTGATTGTTCATTCTTTTCGCCCAATTTTCTTGCTATAATTGCGCTGCCACCTGCCGCAATCATAATACTGATAGCCATTTCTAATGAAATTATTGGGTACAACATATTTACTGACGATAATGCTATTGTTCCTAAAACCCGCGATACGAAAATGCCGTCAACAATTATATACAAAGATGAAAACAGCATCATCAGCATACTTGGCATAGCGAATTTTACTAAAGAAAATATGTTGTGTTGCTTTGCCAAAGGGTTAGTCATTGTCTACCTCCCGCTCAAAATAATCGCCGTAGACCACATTCCCATTTATCATCTGCTGGCTTAACTCAGGGCCCATTTTTTCTAGAGCCCTTTCTTCCAAATCATGCAGTTTTGTTAAGATGGATGCAGAAAATGCCTCACCTGCTTTTGTTAGAGTAATTGTTTTTTCTCTTTTGTCATTGCTTTCAGACGTAAAAACAATATATCCTTTTTTTCTAAAGTCAGCCAGTATTGTGCTAACTGTTGTTTTGGGTAGCATCCATTTTTCGCAAATGTCTTTTTGAGTACGACATTCTGCATCTTCCATAGTATAAAGAACCATAAGCGAATTATAGTTAAGTCCATGTTTTTTTGCCCATTTCCCATATAACGACGTTACCTTACTTATGGCAGAATTTAAAGTTTCACATTGATTACGAAGCGATTTATTCATAATTACCTCCTTAAAAATATAGTTCGATTTCGTACCATTTAATTATAGTACGAAATCGAACTATTGTCAAGTTGTTGCTTAATGTCACGATTTTAGGCTCTCCGCTTGTTGTTGAGCGGTGATAATATGCTCCATCGCTTCTTGATTGAGTTTCAGCGCCTTATTGGAGGCTCTCATTATGGTTAAGTACATTTCCTTGTAATCTGGCATGGTAGCCCCTCCTTGTTTAATTTTTTTACAGTATGGGGCATCCAGCGAATGAACACAATGATGTCGAAGCCGCACCGCTCTTGTCCTGTCACTTTGGGCCAAGTTGGCCCGAAGTGACAGGACAAGAGGCAGGGGGTAGGATTTCTCCCCTTGCTCTCATAACGCTGTAACCGCCGCAAGCTGTTCCAGAATATCGGATACCCGCTCCCAAAGCTAGACATATCCTTTTTTGCAGGCCGACAATTTCGGATTGGTACACTCCGTAGGTATTATCATGAATCGCTATTTGGTTGATATTGTTTGAACATCTGCGTTCCCGGCTTCTCCGTTCTGTTCGGTGGAAAGCTCTGGGCTTTTCAAATAATTGTCTTTTTCTTGCATAGTAAAGCTCCTTTCTTTTCGTTGAATATGTTTTAATAAATTGATATAATTTCATTAACTGTTGGAATATAAGGCGCGGCAATTGTTAATCAAGTTTAAGATAGTAGACGAACCACTAAATTGAAATTTGTAGAGGTGAAATTGTTATATGAAAAGATATGTTGCATTATTAAGAGGTATCAATGTCAGCGGCAAAAATAAGATAGCAATGTCTGAACTAAAAACAGGTTTTGTAGAAATGGGCTATACAGAAGTTTTTACACACCTTAATAGCGGCAATGTTATCTTTTCAAGTGATATAGATGATACGGCTGTTCTCGCAAGTACAATAAAAGCGATGATAAAAAACAAGTTTGAATTGGATATACCAGTTTTTATTATTTTACAGAAAGAATTGGAAGATATATTAAATAATGCGCCCAGTTGGTGGGGCGATGATAACAAGGACATATATGATAACCTTATTTTTATGTTTCCCCCCCTATCTTATAACGAGTTTTATAATACGGTTGGAAGCCCTAAAGAGGAGTATGAGAAAGTATATAATTATAAAAATGCTGTTTTCTGGTCTTTTAACCGCAAAGATTATCAAAAGACAAATTGGTGGTCAAAGACTGCCAGTTCAAATATAAGTGACAAGATTACAATCCGAACAGCAAATACAGCAAGAAAAATAGTTAGAATATAGTCTGCAAATTCCAGTTAATCCGCTTTAGCAGCCGGGGTTTCTTGCGCCGGGGTAGTTTTCACCTTGTCAGGCTTATTTGGTTCATTTTTTGCCATGTGTTTTTCCTCCTTGTCTGTTTTATGGCATGAAAAAAGGGCCTGATTTTTTAATCAAGCCCCACGGGGATATTCGCAATCCCCCCTTTCCACTTCGGGCCAACTTGGCCCGAAGTTCCGCTATCCAGACACAGAAATACCGCCCTGCTTGTCCATTAGGGCGGTATTTCTGTGTCCATGTGATAGCTCATATTTTATTTTGGTATTCCTTATCCCGCATAGAATAAGTGTTTTTGCAGTTTTCCTTGATTAACTGGTTCAGTTGAACCCGTTGGCCCTGTAGCTCCTGTTGGCCCTATTGAACCCGTTACTCCTGTGGCCCCTGTCGGCCCCGTTGGGCCTGTGGCTCCATCTGCTCCTGTAGAACCCGTTGGCCCTGTTGAACCCGTTACGCCTGTGGCCCCTGTCGGCCCCGTTGGGCCTGTGGCTCCATCTGCTCCTGTAGAACCCGTTGGCCCTGTAGCTCCTGTTGGCCCTGTTGAACCCGTTACTCCTGTGGCCCCTGTCGGCCCTGTTGACCCTGTGACTCCATCTGCTCCTGTAGAACCCATTGGCCCTGTAGCTCCTGTTGGTCCTGTTGAACCCGTTACGCCTGTGGCCCCTGTCGGCCCTATTGACCCTGTGACTCCATCTGCTCCTGTAGAACCCGTTGGCCCTGTAGCTCCTGTTGGCCCTATTGAACCCGTTGGGCCTGTGGCTCCATCTGCTCCTGTTGACCCTGTTGGGCCTGTTGGGCCTTTGGGACCCGTTGGCCCTGTTGGACCTTTGCCTTTATTTGGGCAATTAGGTAAATAACATCGCTTCATAAAATTGGGTCCGCACATATCCCGCTTAGAAATTGTCACTGATGTATTATGGCAGTTTAAATCTATATCAGAAAACTGATTGTTTGACATCGCCTCTTCCCCTTCACACATATTTGATACAATTATCCAGTACATTATATTCCCTTTTCTAATAATATGTTAAAATGTGAAACTATTTAATAACAGTAACCAATTACAGTGAAAGTCATATTATTAATTAGGGCAATTTAACTTATTTTTTTGTTAGCCATAATACTTTAGTGAAGGATGAATGAAATGGGAAATATAGCTTTACAGGTTGAGCGATCGGCTGTAGGATCCATTGCTTCAACCAATGATGCGGTTGTTTTCGACACCATTGTATACACCACCGAAAATATAGATTACGATTTTTTAACAGGCACCATCACGATTAATCATCCCGGAAGATACATTATCAATTGGTGGGTTGCAACGCAACTTTCACCATCTAATAGTATTACATTCGCCCTTTCCCCTTCTCAAGGTAACCCCATTGAAGGAAATTCTCCTTTAAAAACGGGACAGGTTAATGGTTTCGGAATTTTTAACGTAACCTCTGTTCCCTTTACAGTTAATCTTAATAATACCAGCACTGGATCGGTTCTCTATTCCTCATTCGTGCCGGTAAAGGCTTCTTTAATTATCTTTGAGGACGAATCCGCTGGCAATCAAAATAATACCTCATTATGCTTTAGCATAGCTCAGTTATCTAATGTTATTACCCAACTTATAGCCTTGTATCCCACCACTGTAATCACTGTATTTACAACTAATTACAATCCTGTAATGGGTATTCCCTATCAGCTCTATACATCACCAGAAGGGGATGGTCCAGGGTTATTAATATTAATCAACGAAGATGAAAACTATGAACTCATCCCGATTATGGCCATCACAGCTATTTATTTGGGTGAAGATGTAGTATACAATCCATCCATCACTTATCTTCCACCTCCTGATCCCCTTCCCAGGGGCTGTGACACAAACTTCATTTCTGCCATTTACAGTTATTTTTCCCTTTTCACTGATGTTGTTATCCAAACAGGGGTATCAATTGAAGCACTGGGAATAATTTATAAAAATGAATATGGTGTACTGGTATTGGCAGATGAGAATGGTAATACACCCATTTTTATTTCAGTTCCTAAGATAGCCAGAATTACCACTGAACAAACAACAACACAAAAGAAAACTAATTATGTTAATATTAAAAGCAAAGCAACAGCCTACTAACCTTGGGGCTGTGGAAAACCTAAAAAAGTCCACAAAAAATATTCCCTCTGTTTATCAAATCCGGTATTTCTGTTGGATGATATAATCAAAGGGAATATTTTATAACCTATACTACCCCAGGGTTTTTTCCAATAAGTACTCCTCAAAGACCTTTAAGCTGGCAGCAAAGCTCCTTCGTCCATAGCCCATTCTAAAATACTGGCCATTGTAGTCATAAATGTTGGCAGGCAATAGCAATACGCCTTTTTCTGTCACAAGCTGATCGCAGAACTGCCCAATGGGTATATTGATATTGATTTTTAAAGCCTAGCAATTTCTTCACTAAGTTCTGGATTTCCTGGAACTTCGGTATATCCCAGCCAGCCATTTAACAGGGATTCCTCTGCCCCAGGCTCATAGGTCAATAGCTCCTTTACCGACATTGATTCACAGTCTGATTGAGTCAATAAATAGGGTGCAGTAAATTCATGTTTTCCAAAAAATACTTCTAATTTGAAATCATTAATTTTCATTATATCACCCATCCTTTCCTACATTCCATTATAATAGATTAAAGAAAAAAGTCTATTTTTTCAATTGAGACTCCTCCATAGATTCATGCCAATTGGGCAGTTAGTTTTAATGCTTCTTTAAGTTTCATGAAATAGTCCCTGCTATTAAAGCTGACAGGTAGGGTATAGGCGAGGGTATTTATGACTTCTACTATGGATTTGAGAACAAGTTTATATACCTACTTACTACCGTTTTTACAGCCTCTCGATTTCTTAACGACAAGGCTGAGAAATGAAGATCTTTTTCAGTCATGAGTCCTTGCTTGATTTGTTCCATTACATGGATTGAAATTTCTGTGTTGACATTAATCTTAGCAATCCCTCTTTTTATAGCTTCTTTGAGGATTTCTTGGGGTGTGCCAGAGCCCCCGTGAAGCACCAGAGGTAAATTTACCAGACTGTTAATTCTAGCTAAAATATCTAAATTAATCTTAGGCTCACCTCGATACATGCCATGGACAGTACCGATAGAGACTGCTAGGGCATCCACTCCAGTTTCTTTGACAAATTTTTGTGCCTCCAGCGGATCTGTGTAAATTTCTTCGGCTGCCTCTTCATTAGAAGAAGCCCCTAAGGCAAGACTCCCCAGCTCTGCCTCTACCGATACCTCGGCTCCATGGGCTAGGCTGACAATTTTCTTAGTTTCTTTTATATTCTCTTCCAGACTAAGATGGGATCCATCATACATAACAGAAGTAAAACCTGCCTCAATTGCCTCCCTTATCCGATCTGTTGACTTGCAATGGTCCAAATGCAACGCAGCTTTAATAGTGCCTCCCTTACTCATTTCTGTTATCAGGGCAACTACTTCTTCCAGTTCCATATTAGTCAAATAGTTTTCTCCAAAGGCAATGATCACTGGCCGTTGAAGCTCCCTGGCGGCCTCCATTGTTCCCTTCAAGGTTTCATAATTATAACAGTTAAAGGCACCCACTGCCTTTCTCTCTTGTCTTGCTTCCTCTAATAACTCCTTTAGACTTACTAACATGACTGGTTATCCTCCATTAGCTCTTCGGTGATTTCCCGTAGGGTTGTGACATCCCCAACATTCCCTGGAAAAATAATATAGGCCATAGTTGAAAATCGACTTCCTTCATCGGTTTTCCATACAGGAATACCAGGCTTTATCTGGCCCATCACAAGGGCTTTTTTTACCCCTAGAGCCTTTGTTCCCACCTCACTGGAGGTAATTCCCCCCTTGGCAATCATAAAGGCTGGCTTCACAGATATCCCTGACACAATGGCTGTTACAGCATCAGATATTTTTATAGAGGCCCTAAGGGCATTTTCCTTGTCATCATCTCTCAGCTCTAGGGGTTTTCTGCTGGTGTAGACTACTACAGTTGTTCTTTTTTTAATATTCTCTTCACAGGACGTGATGACTCGCTTTATCTCAAATTCAAGCTTTTTTTCATCCCATACTAAATTTGAATTAAATTCAATTAAATGGATATCTTTTAGCTTACTTAATTCTTGAAATTGAGCTGTGGTTTTTTCAGTATAGCTTCCAATGACAATTAGTCCCCCATGGTCACTATTTTCCACAAGCTCTGTTCTTGTTAAGAGGGGTCTGTAGGCTATATTCCCCAATACCTTGGTAATGGATGCTGCCCCCCTGATCATAAATCTTTTTCCTGATTCCATTACCTTTATTAATGCCAGGGCAAAGACCTTTAAATCTATATAATCAATGGCATTGACAACCACCTTATCAAAGTTTTTTACTGTCATCAATTCATCTGCTATTTTATCAATATTTGTTCCTCTAAGATCCTTTAAGCTAATGTAGACAACCTGCTGAGCCATAAATCTCCCCTTGGTTTTTTCTTCAATCCATTCCCCTAAATGGGATGCATGATAGCCGAAGGTTTTGTCTTTGGCAAATTCTGTTTTTCCAGCAGGCACCAACAGGCTTTTTTCATGAACATAATGGATATTATCAATGGTATATCGTCCGCCCTCCTTAAAGAAGGGGCAAATAATTTCTCCATCAAATTCAAGGGTTGAATGGGATTCAATCGTATTTTTTAGGGTTTCTGTTTCTAATGGGTAATGCCCCCTTAAAATTGAGTCACCACGACTGACTAAAATATAATCTATTCCCGTGGCTGTGGAAACCGCTTGAATGTTCCTGGCAATTTCCTCATGAAGAAGTCTTGAGGCTTTACTGGTAAGGCCTCGGGAATTTGTTAAGATAAAAAACATGCTGCTGCTTTCTTTAAACCCCTGAAGAATCGTATTCTTACCCCAATCGGTATAGACTGAAATATTGTGAACGGTTTGGATGCCTGTGGGGTCATCATCCAATACAATAATTTTTTTATTTAACTTGGTAAGGGCTTCTCCCAGCAATAGATCTATCTTTTCCTCGTCTACTGCTTGAAAGGAGGATAATATTTGATCGTCTAATTCATGAACCAAAATCACTGCTTCTTCCTCCTATCATTTTATATTTAGCATATTACGTGCTTCCTGAGGGCTTGCTGGACTTAAGCCAACAGAGCTGATGAGCCTGGCCGCCCGCTCCACCAGGATAAAATTTTTATCCGTCTGGGTAGTCTCGTCTACATAGTTGCTGTCTTCAAAGCCTATCCTTACGGTTGAAGCCCCCATTCCCAGGGCAGCTGTGAATATTCCATAGTCTCTGCGATGGGCATGGGTAATTCCCCAAAGGGCATCCTGGGGTATGAAGCTTCTCATGGCTGTTAATGCCTCAATTGTAGCCGGGGCTGCTCCTATATGCCCCAGAACAATGCTGAAAAGGAGGGGGTCATGGAGCTTAAATTTTTTTCTGAGCTCCTTCACCGTATGAATCATACCCAATTCAAATACCTCAATTTCAGGTACCTTGTTCGTCTTTATAATCTGTGATAGACAATATTCTACCTCATCAATAGGATTACAATATACTGCTGTTCCCAAATTACAGGAGCCAACATTTAAGGAGGTGGCCTCTACCAAATCATCATATAGGGGGGCACATCTTTCTTGAATTGTAAGCTTTGATACCCCTCCTGTAGAGGCTTGGATAATAATATTGGATTTTTCTCTGATTCTTTCTATCGTCTCTCGGAAGACCGTTAGATCTGCTGTAAGGTTTCCATAGTGATCTCGAACATGAAGATGCACCATCCCCGCTCCAGCCTTTTCACATTCAATTACATCGTCTGCAATTTTTTTAGGGTCAATAATCTTATCCGATGCTGATACAGGTGCTACTGAAATCAATACCTTTCTCATGTTTGTGCCTCCGTTTAATATTTAGTTATTCATTCTACGTAATACATCCTATGTTAAATGGTGAAATTTAACGTTGCTCGTACAAAACCTGGGCAATGGGTAGAATTGGGTTCCTCACCCTCACAATCAATGCCCTGGCTTGCACCTGGCATAGCTTCAATAATATCAACAGCTTCAAGTTGCTGAATTTGGTCATTGACTCCATTTCCTTTGCTTTTCGATAGATCATCGTTATTCCTTCATGTACGTAAGGATATATTACTCAGATCAATTATCTTTCCAGAACATATAATGATTTTCTACAATTTCATTAATGGCTGAAGCATCATTTTTTTCGATCATATCAACGATTTGCCGATGAAGCTCAATAAAGCGTATGCGCTCATCGGTTTCTAAAATCTTCTCCATGGTTCTGATACGGGAAGGAATGGTAAGTCTGTCTATATAGTTGGCAATGTTTTGAATTAGTTCGTTATGGGTTGATAAAACAATAGCAGTGTGAAAGCGAATATCCTGATCCAACACACGTCTTGCAGAAGAATGCTCCTTCATCACCTCTTCTTCAAGCAGCGCCAGTTCCTTCCTTAAATGGGTCAAATCCACCTCTGTTGCCTTCTTCATGACCACATGCATAAGCCCTGTATCAAATACCTTTCTTAACTCAATGATGGCTTCAGCAGAATCCTTTTCTAAAATTAATCCATATAGCATAGGGTCCAGCATACGATGGTTAAAGCTGGAGCTCACAAAGGTTCCCTCGGATCGTTTAATATAGACAACCCCAAAGGATTCCAGTACCTTAATGGCCTCTCGAACTGAATTTCTACCCACCTGAAATGACTCACAAAGCTCAACCTCAGTGGGGATTTTTTCTCCAGGCTTTAATTCTCCATTGATAATGGCCCCCGTGATCTGATCAACAACACGGTCAACTACAGATTTATTTGCTAATGATTCATTTAGTAAACCTTTTTTGGGTGACATATTACAAGTTCCTTTCGCTAGTTGTATTTTTTTTAGTATACAACATCCTACATATGATTTCAATGAAAAAACAGACCCAGATGACACCACCACAGGTTATCCGGCCCCATGCTATTTAGGCAGCAGTGCAGTGGCAAACCATGGTACATAGGTGATAATCAACAGGGCAATGGCAGACATAATCAGTAACGGAACAATTTTTCGGCATATTTCTTCAAACTTAACCTTACCAATATCAGCCGCTACATAGAGATTAGGACCCACCGGCGGTGTCACCTGTCCTATAGAAAGGTTTAGCACAATCACAACCCCCAAGTGAGTTAAATCTATTCCCAAAGATTGTGCAATGGGCAGAATAATTGGTACGAGTATATACATGGCACTGGTGTTATCCATTACACAACCTGCTGCCAGGAAGATAAGATTTATTACCATCAGCATAATATATTTATTGGTGGTTAATCCCAGGGCTAGCTCTGTTAATTGATAGGCAATTCCCTGCTGGGTCAATACCCAGGAAAATACACCGGCATTCATGATAATAAGCAAAATGATCCCTGTTGTCTTGGCAGTACTAAAGAGCGTCTCAATAATCTTATCATTAGTCAGTTCCTTATAGATAAATTTACTGACAATAAAGCTATAAACCACTGCAACTGCTGCTGCTTCGGTGGGAGTAAAGATACCAGAATAAATTCCTCCTAAAACGATTACTGGACTTAAAAGACCCCAAAGGGCATCACCAAAGGCGGTACTTATCTCTTTAAAGCTGGCTCTGGTTTCATCGCTTTTCCAGCCATTTTTTCTGGCACCAATCAATACTGCAACACAAAGAATTGTTGCAAATATGATACCCGGAATAATCCCAGCCAGAAACAGGTTGCTAATGGAAACCCCAGTAATCATTCCATAGATAATAAAGGTAATACTGGGGGGAATTACAGTACCTAATGACCCGGATATGGCCGACAATGCACTGGAAAAACCAGCATCATAGCCTTGCTTTACCATAGCGGGAATCAGGATTGAACCAATGGCGGCCACGGTAGCCGTACCAGATCCAGAAATAGCAGCAAAGAACATGGCTGCCACCACTGCCACATAGCCCAGCCCCCCATGGATAGGACCAATCATACTATTGGCCAGCTTAATTAATCTTTTAGATATACCTCCCTTATCCATCAACACCCCTGCTAAAACAAACAACGGGATTGTCAGCAGTGCAAATTTTTGAACCGTTGCCTGCAAAATTGATGGAATAGAGGAAAGGGGAAATCCCGCAAATAATAAGGTAACAGCACTGGATAAACCAAGGGCTATGGAGATGGGAATATTAATAAAAATGAGTATGGCTAAGGATAGAAATAATACAACAGCGATCACGCTAATTCATCCCCCTTTTTAAATTCGTATTGTAAGATGCGGATCATAGAAAGTATTGCCGAAAGTGGAATGGCAATTCCAATCAACCACCCGGGCATTTGCATAACCGGTGTTACCAGATTAGAATTATATTGGCCTATTACCATTCTAAAGCCATACACCAGCCATATTCCGTAGCATATAAAGCAAATGGCAATCCTTAAAAACTTATGGATCAGCTTTGGTCTTCCCTTTAATTTATCTGTAAAAAAGGAAAAGCCCATATGGGAATCGGTTTTGAAGGCGGCTGCTGCTGCCAGACAGCAAACCCATACAAACATGGTTGTAACAATCTCTTGGGTAAAGGCCAGGTTTAAGCTGGGTATTTTTCTCGAAAGTACATTTACGAAGGTTACCAATGTCATAATAATTAGGGCCACCGCACACATATATTCTTCAAGATTGCTCCAAAAGCCCATCAATTTTTTTTTCATTATTTCACCTCATTTAAGATAATGGGGAGTCAGTCCATGACTCCCAATTTACTAATTGTCACCTATTTAGCGCCATTTCTAAACAGGTCAATCACATCTTGACCGATGATATCGGCATATTGATCATAGATTGGTGCTGAAGCATCCTTAAAGGTTTCAATTTCTGAATCCGTCAGCCGGGTAAAAACAGTGCCGCTTCCCTCTAATTTTTTGATTATTTCATCTTCATTTTCGGCTAGGTATTGATTTCCCCATTCCATTGCCTCTGTTGCGGCTTCTTGAATAATGGTTTTATGCTCTAGGGTAAGCCCCTCTATTTTCTTTTGATTCATAACCCAAATGGTTGTATCCCTGACACCATCCCATAGTGTTACATATTCCTGAACCTCGTTCAATTTTGAAGAATCAAATACACTGATAGGGTTTTCTTGTCCATCAATCGTTCCCTGCTGCAAGGCTGTATAGACCTCTGAGAAGTCCATAGCTGTGGGATTTGCACCAAAATAGTTTTTGTATAGGTCGATGAAAAGGTTTGCACCCGGTACGCGAATATTCATTCCTCTTAAATCATCAGGGGATTTAATTTCTTTTTTACTGTTTGTAATTTGTCGAGCACCTGCATTATTTAATCCTAGCATAGTCATGTTCATCTCAGCAAGCCAGGAATTAACTTCTGTAATAATTGCTTCATCCTTGGTGGCCGTTACTAAATCATCAACAGTTGGAAATAAGTAAGGTAACCAAAATACATAAAACTTAGGATCAAAGTTGGCAATATTGGCTGGAGCTGCAGAATGAATGTCAATATCTCCTGTTTGAACCATTTCTATAGCCTTTGTTAGGTCTCCACCAGATAAACCACAGTTACTATAGATGTCAACCTTAATTTTTCCCTGACTTTTTTCAGAAACTAATCGGGCGAATTCTTTAGCTGTTAAATCACTAACTGAATTAGGTGCCTGGGTATGACTCATTCTGATCACAATTGCCTTATCGTCTGAGCTTCCCCCACCGCATCCTACTAGTGTAAATACTAAAATACTAATTAATAAACCAGCTATTATTTTTGTTACAGGCTGCTTACTCATTATTTGTTCCCCCTTAATTTTTAGAATCTTTACTGGACCATATATAAACTATATTATTTTATTAAGCCCTTCGCAATCAAAGCATTCTTTAAGGCTGCTGTACCAAACCTTGGACTTGACAAAACAGGTTTACCATAGGCCTGAAGTATAACGTTTTCACAATACGCCATAGATCCTTGGGCAAATAATATCACATCTACTTCCTTTTCAATCTCCCCTGCCTTCTTTAGCATACAGTTCTTGAATTCCTCTTGATTTAAACCAAAGGCCCCTTCAATTAAGGCATCTACCAGCTCTACAGATTTTCCTAATTCTCGGGCCACACGCTTAATCGTGTTTTTTGTTGGCTCTAAGGTGGTGGGGAGGGTGGCCATAATCCCAATTTTCTTTCCTAGTCTGACAGCCTCTCGACACATTTCTTCATCTACCCTCACAATGGGTACACCGATATATTTAGCCATATCCTGAGAGGCATCGGCAACTTCCCCCACTGAGGAACAAAGGTTTATAATACCATCAACCCCTTCATTAACAGCCTTCATATACATGGCCACCAGCTTCGCCGCAGCATTGGAAGTAACATAGCCATACTCTCTGGTTTCAGCCAATATACTTGGATCCTGATAGGAAACCAGCTTCACATCATTCCCCAGAGCTTTTAGGGTTTCCTCTTCAACAAGCTCAATCAGCTCTGGGGTGGTACTTGTGTAAATTAGTCCAACCTTCATTACAAAAACGCCTCCTTCTCCTTCAATCATTAAAAAATTATTTTTTATCCATACGTTATACGTAGGATGTATGGTGTTTAAATTTATTATATATAATTTGTCGACGTTTGTCTATTGAAAAATTAAAAAATACTTTACTAAGATATTGACAATAGTGTATGTCGTACTATATTATAAAATTGAGGTGGTTAATCATGGAAATCAATGATTTAATTGACAACTATATCGTAGAATTAAAAAGGGGTACCCTTACCCTAGGGGTATTGAGTCAATTGCAAAAGCCCCAATATGGCTACTCCCTTTTACAGGAGCTGGAGAAGAAAAACGCCCCCATTGAGGCGGGAACCCTGTATCCGCTGCTGCGAAGATTAGAAAAGCAAGGGGTTTTATTCAGTGAATGGGATACCCAGGAGAGTCGCCCCAGAAAATACTACTCTCTAAGCTCTATTGGGATACAGGTATATCAGCGTCTACAGCAGGAGTGGCAGCAAGTAGTAAATCAAATGAATCAATTATTAGTAGAGGAGGGTCAATATGGAGACGATTAATCGTTATATTTATGCTGTAATAAAGCATTTACCCGAGGAAATCAGAGCCGATGTAGATAAGGAGCTTCGTACCAATATCGAGGATATGCTTCCCCCAGATTACACAGAACAGGATGTTAGAAGGATCTTAAACGAGCTGGGTAATCCTGCTAAATTGGCAGATGAATACCAGGGCCATAAAAAATACCTGATTGGACCCAGCCTATATAACAGTTATCTCTCTACCCTTAAGCTGGTAATGCAGATTGTAATACCAATTATCTTTGTCACTACAATCATAACCGTCTTTTTAGATAAATCTCCCCACCCCAGTCAAGTAAATTTATTTATCAACCTATTTACCAAAGCCATTGCTGGGGTAATTAGTGCCGCAGTTCAGGTATTTCTATGGGTGACCCTTGTTTATGTTGTTTTAGAACGTGCCGAGGCTTCGGAAGGAAAAATACCGTTTTCTAAAAACACTTGGTCCGTTGACGACCTGGCGCCGCTCCCTCCTGAATCCTCTCAAAAGATTTCCCGTTGGGAGGCGGCCTTTGAAATCGGCGGAACAGTTCTATTTGCTGCCCTTTTCATTATGACACCATCCCTCATAGGCTGGTTTGAGTCATTCGATGGCAGTCTAATACTACGGGAAACATTATTTAATCTAGCGGTTTTACAAATCTTCGTACCTGGTATCTTAGCCTTCTCAATTATTGGGGTCACGGTAGGAATTTTAAAGCTGGTTTACGGCAGCTGGAATTGGTTCTTAGCCTTTATTAACACAGTGGCTAATGGCTTCTTTTTAGTTCTTTCCTACCTCATGCTTTCTCGGGAGGATTTGTTTAACAGCGGCTTCAAGGCTCTGCTTATGGAAAAAATGGATAATCCTGCTTCCCTTGATCTTTTCTGGACCAGGGGGCTCTGGATTGCAGCAGCCTTATTACTACTCTCTTGTACCTGGGACAGTATTGAAGGATTCCTTAAGGCTAAAAAACAGTCTAAAAAATTAAAACTAAAATTCAAATTATAATTCATAAAGAAATGACGAAAGGGAAGGCCCCTAATTTAGGCGCAAATTTCCTCCTTGATTAATATACTACAGTAGATAAAACAAAAAGGAGGGAAAAAAATGGCTACAATTCTTTATAAACTTGTAATGGATGCCGTTACCACAACAAATACAACTACGAATCCAGAGGTTGAAAAGTATTTTTATAATTTAGATGAAGCACAACGAACTGGTAATACTATCACGATTCCAGCAACTGAATTTGTCGACGATGCTGGTAACACCATGACAGGCAATCTAGCAACAACAGCTACTGACAATGGCTATTATCTACTTTTTGTCAATGGCGTGCTTCAACAATCCAGCCTATTCACCGTCAGTGCTAATGGATCACAGGTTGCAATTACCCAGGCTTCAACTGTTCCTGTCAGTGCGCCAATTACCCTGGTAGTAAACAATTTTGCACCAACCTCCACTTCTACCACTACCGTTACAACCTAAAAAAATCAAGGATGTGCCCCAGGCACATCCTTTTATATCTCAGTCAATCGCTGCTTGACCAATGCAATTAGTTCACTATGGGGAAATTCCTGCTGTCCCCTTTCTAAAATACTTAATGCTTTGCTTTTACAAAGATAGAAAAAAAACGGTATAATATCTTTCTCTAAGCTATCTATCTTAAGGTAATTGACTGCCTCTTCCGGTCTTTGCAGCATCCAAAGGCAAGTGGCACAGTAGGCTAAAATCAATTTCTCTGGAGCAATCTTTAAAAAATAGGTTAATGCCTCATGAAATTTCTCAATTCTAAAATAAACCATACCAAGGATATAGCATCGGAAGTCATCTTGACTAACAAAATTCCCCTCTACACTATAATCCCTTCTTTCCAATAGGTCCTGAAGCAAATCCGAGTCTTCTTTGTAAGCCTTTTTAATCTTCTCCTGGGTCGGATGGTGAAGGGGCTCCCATTGCAGGGACCGAAAATAGGCCACCAGGGCCTGGCTTTTTCTATTTTGTTTTTCATAAAAGCCTGCTATTTCCCTATGGATTTCCCCAGGGGGTAAGGAGCTTGGGATGGAATCACCCTTAGGCCTTATATCTTTGTTTATCAAGCATCTATGAAGCTTTAACAGTTCCTGACTAGGCGTTTGGTCCCTATCCGATGGCGGCGGTATTCCATACCCCACTTCAACCCTTGGGAAATTTTCTGCAACCCAATCTGCCAGTTCTCTTTCATGGTCCAGGGCTTCTAATAGGTACGTCAAGGGCCCCAGGGGTTTTGAATCTCCCAGCTGCCACAACCTTTGAGCCAGGGCATAATTCCTTTTTCTAATTAATTCCCCTATGATTAGCGCTTTACATGTACGCTGTTTTTGACCATCAGCAATAGAGAGCAAAATCTTCTTAAGGGCCTTTTCATCTTCTAATCTTGCCCAAGCCTCTGCTATATCTATGGGGAAATTTCCATTCAGTAATAGGGGCAGCAGCCGGCGGGCCTTTTCCAACTGTCCCAGCCACAGGAAGTTTCCCATTAGCCTAGATATAATCTGGTATTGGCTGTCATCCAGGGAGGGTTGCTTGCCTTTTTCTGTAGTAAGAATTTGATGGATTGACCAGTACAGGCTCTTTTCAGTGGGCCCCAGGCTGGTGGCCTTATCCATTACCTTTAGCAGATCCATCCCCTGCTGCCACCGATCGTTGGCCCAATGACCTTCAATTTCTTCGAGGATCATGGGTCCATTAAGCGGGCTATCCTTACTAATTAAGGTAAGACAATGCCTTGCCTTTTCCTCCTGGCCCAGCATACGATAACAGCAATATTGAATGCCGGCTGTGGTCTCTCCCTTCCCCAGTATTGCCTCAAGTCCATTCATATACGTTAATACTCGGTCATATTGCCTGTGCTGCAATAGAATATCCATTATGACAACCTGTATTTCAATCTGTCCCAGCTCTCTGGACTCTGCCAATAGCTTTTCCAATTCCTGAAAGTCCATTAACCGATTACTTAATGACCCGATTTTATAAAGTAGGCTCTGATTGTTCCGGCTCAGGCCGTAGGCCTGTAAATAATAGTCCAGAGCCTGTTGCTGATTGAACATCTCATTGTGGACATCCCCCAGGGCCTCTAAAACAGTGGTACTGGATACTTCGGCCCTCGGAAGCAGTGCATTACCCTTCTCTCTAACAGTTAGTCCTTTCTCCAGGTCCTCTAATGCCCCTTGATATTGGCCTAACTGCTTCCTTGCTTCCCCCCGCAGCACATAGATATCTAAATAAAAAGGAAAGTTCTTTATTCCCTCAGTCGCCGCTGTTAATACCTTCTGATACTCCTTTAGAGACAGATAAGCCCAACAAAGGCATTTGTAGAGATGGGGAGCAAATAAATAATCTAAATTTATATACTCACAGGATTTCTGAAAAAAAGGAATACTCTCTTTGTATTGCTGCTGATTTAACAGAGCGACCCCCCTCTGATAAAAATAGAAGCTGCCCTCTGGCATAATTTCTTGCCCACCTTGTTCTACTGTGAATTGGAGGGCCCCCTGCTGTATAATTCTTATTCCGCAGGTCTTTACATTACTTAATACTTCATCCGGAATACGTCCAAGGGAATCGTATTGATATTCTTGACGGTTTCGGATAAGTCTTAGGGAACCATTTGGTGTCAGGATTGGTTTTCTGCCTGAAGCTGGTACAATTTGCAGTAAATATCCCTCTACATTGGGATTATCAAGGTATGATCCTATCCCTTTCAGCTCCTCCCTATGGATGAACTCATTTTCGTAGAGAAACAACAGCCATCTCCCCTTGGCTCTTTGAATTCCATGATTTTTAGCATGGACCTCATTACTGTTTTTCTCCATTTGATATCGGTGGACCCCTGTCTCCTGGGCCAAGGCAAGGGGCAACCCCTTAGTTGTGAAATCCATAATCAATATTTCATCCACAAAATCCTTCATATCGTCCCAAAAAACCATCGGCTCTTCCCTATTCATCCTTAGGATACAAAGACTTAACTGGTGCTTTGCCATGGAGTAATCTCCTCCTCTCTAGGGCTTGTGGAGCCTTGAGTAGATTTTTTCAGCTGCCTCATATTGACCCAGGTAGTAATAGCAATCCCCCAGCTTCTCCCTTACTGCTTCATCCTCGGCCCCCACCAAGTATGTCTGATACAGGACAATGGCTCTTTCTGTACTTCCCAGTCTGCCTAATAGCTCAGCGTAATTGATTACTATCTCTGGATTATCAGAGGCCAACCGATAGGCCCTTTCTAAGTACAATTCACTTAACTCCCATTCCCTTTGCTGAAAAAGAAATATCCCAATCTCATTCAAAAGCATCCCATTCTCTGGCTCCCTGATCAATTGATCTAATTTTCGCTCTAGAGCTTCAATCATCCCGATTCTCTCCCCCTTCCAGTTCTCTAGGCAGGGTCTCCTCCAGCTCCCTAAGAAATACCAGAGCATCCTCCAAATGAACTGATACACTCTGACACACCACATTGAGATGATGAAAAAAATCATGCTGTATTCCAAAGATTTCGGTAATCTTCTCGGGGGTATCCAGAAATCCCAGGCGATTCATTAAATAATAATAACTGAAAATCACCTGCTGACAAAAGCATCGAGATAGATCATCCTGAATAAAGAGCTGATAATCCCCTATGTTTCTTTGATAGGCCTCTTCTAACAGGGAACGGTATTGCCTTTGATCCTGTTTCTGAGAAAGGGCTATCATTTTTCTGCAATTTAGTTTTCCCTCGATGGCCCTTCGACTAAGGCTTCTAAATAGCCCGATATAGGATTCAACGCTTTCAATCAATTTCACCAGCCCTTCTCCTCTGTCAAAAAGGGAAAGCTGTTCCTTATGATTCAAGATCAACCTGTGTACCGGGGTGTGCAAAGGCATTTTACAATAATCCTTGATGACCTTTTCTAGGGGTCTCCGTTCCGCGCCCTTAATTCTGGCCCCCCCTGCGGTGGCATTGATAATTCTTTTATTGCTATGGGTAGCTATCTTTCCCTCAAGGCCCTGCTTAAAATCAACCCATAGCTGATTAGAGGCAACGGGCTTTCCTTCGTTACCTTCCACATAAATTACAGGCTTAGACTTCAGAATTTCTCTGGCCCTTTTTCCTTCCTCCTGTAGATAGAGGGCATCCTTGCTGTGGGTGACTCCCTCGGGCCCATAGGCATAGTCCTGACCTACAAATACAATGGGATCGGCTCCTAAATAGACCGCCAGTTCCAGGGCCAGATGGGAAACATTGGCCCCTGCCTCCAGGGCAGTCCCATCCCCCACATGACGGTTCAGCCATTCATTGATTGCCTCCCGACTGCGAAAAAGAGGAATTTTTGCACCAGGAAAGGCTGGAAACACCTGTTTATCCACCAGTCCCAGGCAGATCAAGGCCATATTCCGAGGATAATGAACACTTTTAAAATGATATTCATAGGTATATTTCGTACGCTCGATAATGGTCAAAATGTGGGGCGTAATGTTATTTTTTAATAAGGGAATAATAGCCGATTCTGTGGATATAATCAGGCCCCTGTCTTCAATTTCCTTCAGATGATGAATGCTTTTATCTAGGGAGGGGCCATTGCCAATGATAAAAGCCGGCTGACCCCTGTACTGATTTTTAAGACAGCTGAGGTAAGGATTAGTGAGAATCTCTTTGATATTGGCCAATAGGTTATGCAGTCCAATTAAATTATCTAAATGATCGTTTCCGATATAGAAAACATAGAGCCCTAGCTGTGAAAAAATATACTGGTGAATTTTGATATACTGCTCCTTTCGGTTCCGCTGGGCCAGAGGGGTAAAATAAAGGGCAGGGGCTGTACAGCTGGCAAAGACAATACTAAAAAACAATTGGTCAAAGGCCTTTGAAAAATCCTCAATGTCCCCAATTAAGAAGACAATTTTCTGTGTGCGGATCAGGGGCTCTATATCAAAATAATAGAGCATGGCTGCAAAGAAATAAATATCCTGCTCAAACAAAATCACCAGAGTATGGGGCTGTTTTCGTTCAAATACCTCAAATAGATGGTAGCCGAAGCCGGCACCATACATAAAGATAGCACCCTTCCCCAGAATTGAGATAGTATTGCACCAGTCCCTGGCCTCTTGAATAGGGTCGCAGCTGGTGATAGCAAAGCTGGTATCTCCTTCCCAATAGCGACCTACAGGGTACCCTGCTTCGTTATAGGAGATTTTGATTCGCTGCCACAGGAATTCTTCTTCGATATCAAGCAGCATAGCTTTAAGCCAGGGGCTTAGTTGCTGTAGATTTTTTTCATACATTTCCCTCTTTTCATTTTCTTTGGCAACAATCATTGACCACACTCCCCAGTCCACTTCTCTATCATAGGATATATGTTAATTTTCAGCATATCGGTCATGGCCGCCACATCTCTATTCCTTACAGTAATCAATAGCTCCCCCAGCGCTACCAGCAGCTGCTTTCCATCAACTTCTGAGCCTTCAATATAATAGTCACAGAGCAATAGATTTTCTAAATCCTCCAGGCTGTTAAGCAGGTGCTTGAGAGCTTTTTGATCCTGACCCTTCCCCAGGGCTTCAATGGTCTTTCTTAGAGAATTCTTCAATTGATCACCTCTTCTTGTCAAGGCCTCCATAGCTTTTCTCCCCCTTTATTAATTCCTTCCAGCCATGGTGCTGATAGCCCTCAATATTTTTCATCGTATAATAGACTGTAGCCTGTATTCTTGCATCGAATAAGCTAATAATCTCCTGCTGGGAAACCTGTTCCTGGGCTGTTAAAAAAAAGCTTTCTAACTTCAGAACTTCTTCTTTAATTTCAGCCAGCATTTCTCTAATTTCTGCAAGATAAAAAGCCGTCCTTACCCTCTCCCGTAATTGCCCTTTCCAGGCTGCTACAGGTATGGCCCTTTCTTTAATTTCCATAAACTCCCCCCTTTAATTACCAGGCACTTAGTCCACCATCTACAATTATATTCTGCCCGGTTACATAGCTTGAGGCATCAGAGGCTAAAAACACCAGGGCCCCCACCATCTCCTCCGGCTTACCCATTCGTCCCAGGGGTACACGGCTGGAATAATTTTGTTTAAACCGATCATTTTGCCCGCTTTCATTTCCCCCTGGAATTAACGTATTCACCCTGATTTTTTGATCTGACCAATAGGTGGCCAAATAGCGGCTTAACCCTATGACCCCTGCTTTGGAGGTAGCATAGACTGCCGGGGTATTAATTTTCCTGTTCAGATAAAAAGAGCCCTCATAGATTCGCTGATCCGGCCCTAAAATTCCGTATATGGAAGCGGTCTGAATGATGCTTCCTCCCTTGGCCTGCTTCATCATTTGAACCCCGACGGCCTGGGCTGTTAAAAACATCCCGTCTAAATTTACAGCCATAATTTGCCGCCATTGCTCCAGGGAATATGTTTCTAGGGGGGCAAAAAAGCCATCTAAATCTAAGGTTTTACTGGCGGCGTTATTATGTAAAACATTGATTTCTCCCAAGGTATCCACCACCCTAGCCACCATGGCCGCCACTTCTCTGGCCGAAGAAACATCACAACCGATGCCCAGGGCTTCCCTTCCATAGGTCTCCCTTAATTCTTCAGCAAAACCTACCGCCTTCTCTTCATCTAAATCAACCACCACCACATTGGCACCAAAGGCCGCCAGACCAGCACAAAAGCTTCTTCCTAAAATCCCCAATCCCCCTGTGACAATGGCCGTTTTGTTTTTTAAGCTGAAAAGGTCCTGATAGTTACCCTTATACAATTTCATATCCCCTTTCCTTCATCAGCAGATTGACCATCTGAAAATCCAGAGATGAATCAACATCAATGGATCGCTCTGCCGGCATGATATAAAGCCTGGTATCCCCATGAAAAATCCCCTGTCCCTTTAACAGCGCCTCCCGCTGCCAGCCATAGATAGAGGCATTTAAGTCATAGCAGGCTGGTGCATCCTGTCGACGGGTAATAGGTCGGGGCAAAGGCTTTGCCAATTGCACCCTGCCCTTATCATCAAGCTCCACCAAATTAAAATAGGGGGACCGTCTTGCGGGGGTTCCAGTAATGATGTTCGATACTCCGCTGGATTCTAACAAATGCAGGGCGCTAACTATATCAGACACATACCGTAGGGGGGAGGTGGCATCTAAATCTACCACCACATGAAATTTTTCTTTCAGTATCTCCTCCGTCTGCAATAGGGCATGTTGTATAGCAGGGATTTTAGGGGCCTCATCGGTGGCGAGGTGAGGCGGCCTTTTAATTAGACAGGTTGCCCCCCATGTTTTAGCAATTTTCAATATTTCATCACTGTCACTGCTGACAGTAATCTCTTGAAATAAACTTGAGGCCCTTCCCTGTAAAATACTGTAGGCCAGCAGGGGCTTCCCCCCCAGCTCTCGGATATTTTTACTGACAAGACCCCTGGAGCCGCCCCGTACACAAATGGTACAAAGTCTTTTTGTTTTCACCGCTTCATTGGTCCCTTGATCCTTTTCCATTGATCCATTTCCCTTCCCTTTGCGATTTTTCAGCAGCTTCAATCATTTCCAATACTTCCAGCCCCTCTTGAAAGCTACAGAGGTCGTCTGTTTTTTCCACTAAAGCCGCCCTATGCTCCATACTATAGGTGTCGTCCCGGGCCACCTTGTATTGAACTATGTCATCGTTAATTTCTAAGGTTTGTTTGACTAGATCGGCTCTGATGGAATAGTTTTCTGACATGATAATCATTTCTCTTCTGCCCAGGGGGTCAAGATAGTTTAGCTGTACCTGAACCACTGGGCACCTTTCCATCACTAGCATTAGACTCCAAAGATCGTCACTGTCGATTTCCAAAGTACCGTACCTGTCTCCCAGGGCCACCAACCGCTTCCATGGGCCAAAAAACCATTGCAAATAATCGAGCTCATGGCTCAAATCCAAGAGTACTCCGCCTCCCTTGGCCCTCACAGCAGAGTAGCTGCTTCGGTAGTCTTGATTGGGCCGCCAATTGGGCAAGTATTGCCCCACATAGACCTGGGCATAGAGGATCCTTTCCTTACGCAGCATGGAGCTGAGTTTCTGTAAAATGGGATGGAATCTTAAATTATAGCCCACGTAGAGGCCTTTAAAGGAATGGGGCGCCAGAGACTTTATTTGGTGGAACAGGGGCTTTTCTACCATGACAATCCCTTGAAAGTCAAGGTCAATCAGTGTCTTTAGGGTATCGTAATGCCGATGGGTTTCATTGGCTATGACAATATAGTCTGGGGCTTCAGCCCCTAACGCTTCCTTTAAATTGGTATAGGTAAGGGCAAAATCATTGGCACCGCTGCCAACCACCGCCACACGGTGGGCAAGCCCCTGTAATATCTGGGTATGTCTTTTACCAATAGAACCATAGCCTACCACCAAGCAATTCATCGAATCACCCCACTGAGATCTTTTGGGCCCTGTTTAACGTTGCCAGCCTCCTTCCCTATGGGGAAGTAACAACCAATAATTGGGCTTTTATACTATAATTATTGCTGGTTCCCATAAATAGAACTTGAAAAATATATCCCTTTGGGGGAGGGGCCTTAAATACACTATGCTTCTTGATGATTATAATTCCTTTCATAATGGGATAAAATGTATGATAATCTTTGAAATTGTGCTATAATCTATATATCATACTTGAAAAATAAGATTTCTATTGGTCGTATTAAACTCAATCAATAATATGGTATTTGAAATATAATTAAGGAGATTTATAATTTATGAGTACGAGAGAAGAATTGTTAATCAGAGCTGCTGAGCTTTATTATCAACAGGGTCTTAGTCAAAATACTGTTGCAGATATCCTCGGTACATCTCGTCCCACGGTTTCACGGATGCTTGAGGAGGCTAGAGAGCTTGGCATTGTTAAAATCACGATCCAAAGTACTGTTAAGAAAAATGCTGAGCTATCTAAAACCCTTAGAAATACCTTTAAATTGAAGGATGCAATCGTAATTCAGGGGGATTATAATTATGACGAAGGTTTAAAAAAATGTGGCGAGGTAGCTGCACAATTTCTGCTGAGCATTTTAGAAAACAATATGAATATCGGAATTACCTGGGGACCTGCCATTCAATATATCATCAATGCACTTGAAAAAAACACTGATTTCTATAATATTCACATTATTCAAATGGCTGGAACCCTTGGTACGGGCAACCCGCACCTGGATGGTCTGGAGCTTGCCTTCCATCTGGCAGAACGTCTTAATGGCACCTATTCTAATATCTATGCTCCTGTTTTTGTCGATAATGTCGATGTATATAATCATCTATTAATTGAGCCTCAAATTGCTAACACATTAGTAAAGGCCCAGCGACCAGATATTATATTAACCGGTATCGGCTCATTATTTCAGAAATCCTCTACCTTGCAACGGGCTGGTTATCTCAATGAAGCAGAACGGCAAGCACTACTTAAAAAGGGGGCCGTTGGCCATATGCTGGCAAGAATGTTTGATCGCAATGGTGTAGAGGTGCCAAATCAGTCTAAGTATGTAGTTTCAGCACCACTTTCAACCTTAAAGGCAGCAAAATGGTCTATCGGACTAAGTGCTTCAGTTGAAAAGGCGATTCCGGTATTCACCGCCATTAAATCTAATTATATTAATACCTTGATAGCTGATGAAAAGCTTGCTAATGAGCTTATACACTTACATTCTTTAGAATAAATGATAAAGTCTGGGCTTTCTTATTATAGAAAGTCCAGACTTTTTTTGTGTCCGGTCATTTGCATTGTCAGGTCAGTGATAGCAATTTGGCCCCTTTATTGGGAGCATTTTATAACGGCCTTAACAACCTCGGCCTTTAAGGACTTATCAAATCCCTCTCTCCAATGATCTAAATCTACAACTAGGGATACTATTTCTTCAGGCTTTACAATGCCAGATTCCAACAGCTGAATTGTTTTTTGCCATGAGGTTGGTTTTTGTGATCTTGAACCAATGTATCTAATTTCCTTTTGTAGAATCGCTTCAGTGTTGATTTCATTGAAATGCTTTGAGAAAACCCCCATTTGTACCACATCTGCCTTTTTCTTTGCTATTTCTAGTCCTTTATTTAACGCCGCTACAGCACCTGAGCATTCAAATATTTTATCCGCTCCTTTATTATTTGTCAGCTCCCCTACTATCGCCACGATATCTTGCTTCTGTTGATCAACCACCATATCGATGCCAATTTTTGTTGCTATTTCAAATCGATCAGCATCCTTGCTAACTCCGGCTAAAATCACATAGGCACCCTTTGCCTTAGCTACCTGGCTCAAAAGTAGTCCAATCGCTCCTGGGCCAAAGACAACACAAACATCGCCTTTTTCTATAGTAGTTTTCTCCATTGAAGCGTGCACTCCACAGGCTAAAGGCTCTGAAAGGGCTGCTGACAGAAGACTAACCCCACCAGGAATTATGTGTACACTTTCTTCCCGACTTAAAACATATTCTGCAAAGGCTCCATTGACCTGGGTTCCTAATCCCTTACGATTTGAGCAAAGATTATAGTCTTTTTCTTTGCAAGGAATACAAGTGCCGCATGTTGCAAAGGTAGTTTCACTTGTTACCCTATCCCCTACCTTTACCTTTGTAACCTTTGGGCCTATTTCTGTAACATAACCAGAAAACTCGTGTCCCAAAACAACCGGGGTAACAGTACTACTGTAGGTTCCATGAAAGGCATGTAAATCTGACCCACATATTCCCGCATATTCAACCTTTATCTTTACTAAATCACCAGTTGCCTTGGGCTCTGGAATATCAAGCAACTCCATATTATCGTATCCATCGGCTTTTTTCATTAATGCTTTCATTTCTGTCCCTCCATTTTTTGAATTAAGCTCTTAAATCGAAAGATGTATGTCGGTCAACGCAACATACATCTTTCAAGATTTTTAAAGCACATAGAATTAGATAAACATCTTAGCAAATTCAGATAGCTTTAAAATAATCCAGTTAAGAATTGAACCGCCAGAGGTAATACTGGACATTTGGGCAACCCCTGCAGGAATATTATATTTGGCACTAACCATCATATCTGTATAGACAGGGGCAAAGGCTGTGGCAATATAGAACGTGATTGCTAACAGTACTGTCCCAGTAATTACTGAACGGATAATATTTCCTTTGTTATGGGCTACAATAAAGGCCACATAGAAAGGGATCGAAGCCAGATCACCAAAGGGAAGCACCTTATTGCCAGGTAAAACTGCTGCTAATAGAATCATAATAGGAACAAGAATCAGAGCTGTAGATATAACAGCAGGATGACCCAGGGCAATGGCAGAGTCTAAGCCAATATATAATTCCCTGTCTCCAAATTTCTTTTGAAGAAATACCTTTGCTGCATCTGATATAGGCAGAAGCCCTTCAAGTAGAATTTTGACCATTTTAGGCATCAGGTACATAACCGCCCCCATTGTTATGCCTAAAAGCCATATTTGTCCAACCTCGTAGCCTGCTAAGAGCCCTAGAATGACCCCTAGAATCACTCCTAAAATCATAGGTTCTCCGAAAACACCTAATCTTTTTTGTATTGCATCAGAATCTGCATTGATTTTATTTAGTCCGGGGATTTTATCAACCAGCTTGTCAATTACAAATCCGAAGGGAACCCACATCAGGGAAGAGGCAGTTGAAAGAGAAACTCCTTCTATTTCAAAGAAATCCTCAACATATGGGGCAGTTTTATCTGTAAGAATAAGCAATACGATTTCAAAAAGAACAGTACATACCACTGAGAAAAACAAGCTTCCTGTTACAACATAGCCTACTGCACCGGCAAACATAACATGCCAATAATTCCATATATCAACATTTAACGTCTTTGTTGTATTTGTCAAGATCATTATAAAGTTAACTAAAATACAAATACCAATTAGAAGAGCAGCTATCGGTGAACCCCAGGCCGCCGCTGAAGCAGAAGCCCAACCTCCGTCAATTACTGTTAAGTTTAATCCAATTCTTTCTACCATCATTTGAGCAGCTTGTCCCAAATTATCCATTAGTAAGCCAATTATTAGATTAATTCCAATAAAACCAATCCCTACGGTTACCCCCGATTTTAATGACTGTTTTATCCCAAGACCAAAAATGGTACCGATGATTAATAAAGTAATGGGTAAAATGGCTGTAGCGCCTAATCCAATAATATAATTGATTACATTAAAGACAAAGTTCATTTATAATAACCCCCTTTATTAAGAATGTGCTTTTTAAGCATTTAGTACTTCTAAAATTTGTGCATCAATCTTCTCTGCACCAATTCCTGTAATATAGGCTGTGGCCTTAATAGCTGGTATATTATAGGAGGTTGGTAGTATGGTTGAGGCTATAATGAGATCAGCTTCTCCTTGCTTTGAAGCTACCTCTGCAATTTTGCATTGTATTAGTTTAATCGTAATTCCATTCTTCTTTGCAAGATCCTCAACTCTATTAGCTACTAATGTGGAAGTCGCCACCCCGGTTGCACATGCAATAATAATTGTTTTTGTTTTCATCATTTTCCACTCCTTTTAAAATAAATTAAATTTCATGTAATATTTCTTCAAATTCCTCTACCGAAGCTGCTTCTACAAGTTTATTCATTGTTATTTCATTTTGAAAAATGGCCGCAAGCTGCGTCAGCACCTGAATGCTTGATTCAGGCTTTTCAAGTCCCATCATAAAAATGACCTTAATCGCTGTCTCCTCATTTATATTCTCCATCTTTTTGAACTTCACGGCTTTTTTTAAGGTAACTACAGAAACGAATGGTTTTACCGTGTGTTCAGGGTCAGTATGGGGAATAGCAATGCCAAATTGATTTAATTCAATTCCCGTGGGAAAAGAAGCTTCTCTGTTTTTTATTCCTTCATAAAAGCTCTCCTTTGCATATCCCTTCTCAATAATGCTGGTGCACATAAGCTTAAATAATTCTTCCTGATCATGACAGCTTACATTTACCTGAATTAGCTCTTTTTTCATTAGGCTTTTTAAATCCATGTGCTAACCTCCTGATTTTTAAATTTAGGTTTCCCTTGAATAAGAACTTTCACCCAGTTACAATTGATCATATTTATAATCATTTGTTCATGACGTAATTAAATTAATCATATAAGAAAAGGTTTGCATTGTCAATTAAAAAAAAATATTTTATTTCATAGATCATCTTTTTACAGGTAGACTTGATAATTCCAAGAATAAAGCAATATTTAAGGTTACTTTGCTTTAGTATTGACAAATCCCAGGATAAATGAAATAATGATCTTAACATAAGTTCATTTATTTGAACATATTCTCAAGTAGTAACATGCTATTATTTTGCTTTTAGTTAAAATATTAATAGAGAGGAGATTAAAAATGTCAGAAAAATATTCAAGAGAAGAAATCCAACAAGCAGCAAACAATATCCGTCGTCATTTGCTTAAGCTGACAATTGAGCGAGGCGGTTGTTACCTAGGGCAAGCCTGCTCTTCAGCAGAAATCCTATCTACGCTTTATATGAGGGTTCTCAATTTGGGACCAAGTGAAGGCTCAAAGCTACCTGGTAAATTCCCCGGTGTTCCTTCACCAGATAACATGGATTACTTGAAGGGATCAGCTTACCATGGTGCCTATAAAGCTGATTTAGATCGTTTCTTTGTCTCACCTGCTCACTATGCTTCAGCAGTATATGCAGCACTAGTTGAATGTGGGCGTCTTTCTGAAGATTCAATGGACATGTTTAATGTAGATGGCTGGTCAATGGAAATGATCGGGGCAGAGCATTCGCCTGGTTTTGAAACCACAGCGGGTTCCCTGGGGCAGACCATTAGTATTGCAGCCGGTACTGCCCACAGCAGAAAATTAAAAAATGAAACAGGAAGGGTTTTTGTATTTAAATCAGATGGTGAATTCCAAGAGGGTCAAACCTGGGAGGCCCTTCAGGCAGCAGCCTTCTATAAACTCGATAATCTCGTAATTTATGTAGATGTAAACGGTCAACAGGTAGAAGGTTATACTGAGGATGTTATGAACATAGAACCTTTAGCAGCCCGTTGTGAAGCCTTTGGGGCTAGAGTTGTTAAAGTTGATGGACATGATATTGATGCATTGGCAGAAGCATCCAAACCTCAGAAGGATGGCAAACCCTTAGTCGTTCTTGCCTACACTTCCGCTTCTAAAGGGATTCCTCTCCTTGAAGAACGTAAGCCATTTCTTCATTTCATTCGTTTAACTGCTGAAGAAATGGATCGATATAAATTATTTTATGACCAAATGTAATCATAGAAAAAACAATGAGGTGATTAAAAATGAAGCTTGAAAAAGGTGTACATTCTAAGCATTTACTAAGTTGGGCCAAGGATAAACCTGAAGTTGTTGTACTATCAGCAGACTTAGGAAGCTCCTGCGAAATAAAGGAATTTAAAGAGGTTTATCCAGAACGATATTTTTCTCTAGGCATTGCTGAACAAAACATGATAAGCTGGGCAGCGGGCATGGCTCGGGAAGGCTTTAGACCTTTCCTGCATACCTTTGCAGTATTTTTTTACCGTCGAGCCTTAGATCAGCTCGAAATGTCTGTAGCCTACCCAAATTTGCCTGTAACCTTTGTGGGTTTCTTACCAGGAATTATGACTCCTGGCGGAACCACCCATCAGGCAATTGAAGATGTTGCCGTGTTAAGGGGAATTCCTAATATGACAATACTAGACTGTGGTGATGCCACTGATGTAGAATCAGTTTTAGACGTGGCTAAAGAAGTAAATGGGCCAGTCTATATCCGTATGATTCGTGGTGAAATCCCAAGACTCTTTGACCGTAAAGAACCTATGCAGCTGAATAAGGGCAGAGTATTAAGCTCTGGTACAGACATCGCCCTGTTCTCCAGCAGCATTTGTACTGAAGAGGCAATGCGTGCTACAAAGGCTTTAAAGGAAAGGGGCTTGTCCATTGAGCATATTCATATTTCTACCTTAAAGCCCTTTACTGATCCTCTTGTGGTAGAGGCTTTAAAAAAGGTTAAGTATGGTGCCATCACCATTGAAAATCATACTGTTATTGGTGGACTTGGAACCGCCGTTGCTGATGTAATGGCAGAGAATGGTGTTGGTAAACCACTGGTTAAGGTCGGTATTAACGACACCTATACCCACGGAGCTTCTAAACCATATCTAATGAAAAAATACGGACTGGATGCCACGGCTCTGGTAGCAGGAGTAGAAAGACTTGTAGGAAAATCCCTTAATATTAAGGAAGAAGACCTGGAGGCTGTTCGATTAGAGGATTACTCTCAGGTTTAGGATGTAGCTGAAATCGTTGTATGATCATTATTGAAGGCATAGCTGAAATATTTTTACCATACTCAGCCTTGCCTTTTTTCTTTACTATATTTTATTGGAGGCTGACCATGAGTAAAGTGTATAAAGGATGTATTTTTGACTTAGACGGTACTTTGGCTAATACGCTAAATTCCATAGCTTATTATGGAAACAAAACCCTATCCCATTTTGGTTTGAAGGAAATACCTATAAATGACTACAAGGAATTCTGCGGATACAATGTTAATGAATTTTACCGTAGAATGCTTAGTCATATAAATGTTAACGATCAGGATATGCTGGAACGTGTGAAAAGACTAAATAATGACCTATATGACACAGATGTTTTATATCAGATAGAGGCCTACGAGGGCATTAGCGCCTTGATTACTACACTGAAAAAGCGAGGTATTAAGCTTGCTGTTCTATCTAATAAGCCCCACACCACAACCCAAAGCATCGTCCATTCACTCTTTGGTGAGAACACCTTTGATTCATGCTATGGACAACGGGAAGGTGTACCTGGAAAACCCAACCCGACCCCCCTGGTCTCTATAATAGATGAGCTATCTCTAAAAAAGGAAGAATGTATTTATGTAGGCGATACCTCGATTGACATTGAGACAGGAAAAAGTGCGGGGGTTTTTACCATTGGTGTATCATGGGGCTTCAGAGACAGGGACCACCTCGAAAAGCATGGTGCTGATGCAATCATTTTCAAGCCAGAAGAAATATTACAGTTTATACTGTCGTCCTCACTCTAAAATAACTATTTTAATAATTAAGCTCCTTCCAGAGAAAATTTAGTTTTCTATCTGAGTAAGGAGTTCTCTTTTTTACTATCCAAAAACCAGTAAACCCTACGCCGGTAAAAACGTAGGGTGCTGGCTTTAGTATTTAGACATTATAAACTTTGAAGTCACCTTTATTTCAATGACTTTTTAGAAATATTCTATTTATTTTCCATCATATAGTCCATTGGGTCAACCGCTTCACCCTTCACTCTAAATTCAAAATGAAGATGAGGCCCTGTTGATCTTCCTGTGCTTCCGATTTCAGCAATCTTGTCTCCCTTTTTCACCCTGTCACCCAGGGCCACAGTTAGGGTACTGCAATGACCATATAAAGACCCTGTTCCATCCCCATGATCAAGAATCACATAGGTTCCGTAGCCATTTGTTCCTAACTCTTCCTGGGTTGCAATGACAACGCCATCCTGGGCTGCAAAGATATGGTCTCCCGCAGGACCCGGTATATCCAGTCCTGAATGAATCAGCTTTTCTTTTGTTACAGGATGAACTTTCTCACCAAAGGAAGAGGTGATATAATCTCTCTCTGTGGGAAACTTTAAATCTTCTATTTCATCCAGGCTGATTAGCTCCTTGTCCCGATAGTATTCATAAAAAAACAGGTTAACACTATTCTCGACATTTGCTTCTAATTCATCAGCATATAAGCTTCTAAAGCCCTCAAAATCAAAGGGTCTATTTATGTCATTTTGTGTATTGTCTACCACCACATTTTCATTGATAATAGGCACCACAGTCTTGGCCATTACTGTTCCGGTAATCAAAAGACTAAGACCCAGCCCCATGGAAATAGCCACCATTCCTTTAGAAATTTTTCTGTTATTCATAATCATCAACAATCTCCTTTCAATTCCCTTTTTACTGTCACAAAGGGTAGTATAGATTCCTGCCTTTCTGTTTACACCCCAACTCATCATATTTAAAATGATCTCTCCATAAAAATGTCTTTCCTCCATGTCCATGGCCTCTACCACCTGTTCATCACAGGATAGTTCACATAGTTCGTTCATATGGCGTACCAGTTTGTACACAAGGGGATTAAACCAGTGGATACCATTGACAAGGAATGCCCCTGCCTTTAGCCATAAATCCTTTCTTTTAAAATGGATCAACTCGTGTCGGAAGATTACCTCTAGCTCCTGATTGTTCAGTTCTACCTCCGGCATGATTAGACAAGGGCGAAGCAGCCCTGTCAACATGGGGGTATCTATCAATTCATTAGAGAGCAGGGGAATGGTCTTGCTGATCCCCATACTTGCCTTACATTCCTGTAACTGCTCATGGGCCTTGGAGTCCTCCATGCTCAAGCTCGTTCTAAAGATTTTCCTTTTAAATCTTAAAAAAGAGGCGTAATGATATGTAGTCCATCCTAATACTCCCAATAGCCAAAGATAAGGAACAAACGGCATTAATGGAGCAATTGATTCTAAGGGCTTCCCTTGAGAGCGTAGCCGGGGGGATTCATCTTGTAAATTATCTGCTTCTAATGATCCAGCAATTAAATTAGGATTTATGTTTTCTAATTGAATAATTTGAAGCATCTCATGATCATAAAAATCTGAATTAGCTCCTGCCATTATTCCTACGGGGACCAATAAAAAAGCAACCACAACCCATGTCATATAGTAATTCCATGTGGCAGAAAAGTATTTTATCGTTATTGACTTTAGCCCCAAGACCAAAATTGACAAAATACTCCCCGTTACAGACATGGCTAAAATAGTTTTAAAAATGGTGTTCAACGTCTTCACCTCCCCTTTGAAAGGATTTTTCGCAGTTCTTCAATTTCTTCTTGACTGATTCCATCCCCTTCATACAGGGCAGTGATAAAGCTGCCGACAGACCCATTATGAACACGTTCTAAATAGCTTCGTGCCTCCAGACATTTATATTCCCCCTCTGACAGTAAGGGAATATATTGCTTGGCTTTCCCTTGCTTGACTGCCTTCAGCACGCCTTTTTCCACCAGCCGGGCTAGAAAGGTAAATACGGTGGTGGGCTTCCAATCCTTTTCTTGATTTAGCTTCTGTAAAATCTCAGCCGCAGTAATCCCCCCTTCTGAGGCCCAGATCACCTGCATGACTTCCATCTCTGCCTCAGATATACGCTGGGTCTTTCCCATTTACATCACCTCCTTTACTCTACACTATGTAGTGTAGTTTAAATTTATTCTACATCGTGTAGAATGTTTTGTCAAGGATATTTTTCTAATTTATCAAAAACCTAGTAAAGCCCCCAAAATGGAGGCTTTACTAGGTTTAACTCTATTTACCAGTGTAGATTAAAACGGCATCCCTTAAAAATTCAGCCAATCCTGGCTTTCTTTTATCATAGTAAGCAGTAAATCTTTCATCATCCACATACATCTGAGCAATATTGGCGTGGGCCTCTTTTGAATACTTATTCCAGGCAAAGGTCAGCCATTGTCGATGAAGATCTGCTGCTTCCTGGGCCAGGTCTCCTGCTGGATCCCCTGTGGCATAGGCAGCCTCAAGGGTATCCAGTATCTTGGTGCCCAGTTCCTCATAGCTTACATATTCCTCCTGGGTCATTTCTCTAAACCGCCTATTGGATTCATTAATTGTCTCTTCACCATATTTTTCTCGTATTTCTTTTCCATATTTTCTTTCATTATCCTCGATCAGATTTTGTTTAAAGCCTTCAAATTTCTCTTTATCTGTCATAATAATTCTCCTTTCTTCACTGGCAATTGTTTTTTCAACATTGGCAATCAGTTTGTCTAATTGATCACGTTTGATAAGGAGTTTTTTACGATGTTCCTTTAGGGTACCGGTGCTGTCAAAGGACTGGGAGGTAATTATCTTTTTGATATTATCCAGGCTTACATCCAGCTCTCTAAAAAATAGAATCTGCTGCAGCCGATCCACCTCTGCCTGCCCATATATGCGATAACCCGAGGAGTTGATTCTTGCCGGCTTAAGAATCCCCAGCTCGTCATAATATCGCAATGTTCTTGTACTGATCCCCGCTAATCTGGCCAATTTTTGAACTGTATACTCCATGTGATCCCTCCTGACGATTTCATTATATAGGTTTACGTAACGTTAATGTCAATAGCTTTTTTTATTTTTTTATAATTTGCTTACAATTAAATTGCCCGACTCGTATTTTTTGAGCCCTCTTTTGAAAAATAAATAGCTAAAGAGCATCCAAACCATTGCAGCTACTGCCAATAGTAAAAACCATTTCCATGAAAAAGCTTGGAGTAACCTGACGGGAACAAATGAAATAAAGGCCGCGGGGATCACGGTATAAACCAGGACTTTCGTAAAGCCCTGATAGATTCCTTCAGGATAAATGCAGAAGTTGATCATAAATTCCGTTATTAAGTCTGAAATTCCATGGGAATCTCCCATATAAAAGGTTAGGGAATTTGCGAATATCAACATACTTGACAATACCACGGTACCGGTGAAGGAAAATAAGATAAATAATCCCATCTGTTTCAATCCAAGCCCATTAACGCCTATAAACAGGATCAATCCGTAGAATATATCTCCCCAGGCGGATATAACTGTATTAGAGGCAATAATATTAATCAGTACATCCTTTGGCTGCAATAGATAGGCATCCAGCTCTCCATTGAGAATCATTTGAGCAATTCTTCTCACATTGCCAAACAGTACAAAGGTGAGTCCATAGGCACATGATGAAAGGGCCCATATTATCATCACCTCTCGAAAGCCGTAGCCCCCTATGGTTTCTGCTTGATTGAACAGAATCCACCAAAAAAAGATGAAGGTACTGTTATTTAAAATCATCCCAAAGGTCTGGCTAAGGAAGCTGACTCTATATTCCATTGAAGCTGCTAAATTATATTTAATATACATTAAAATTAATCTTAGATTTCTTTTAACCTCCGTTAACATTTAATACCCTAACCCCCCTTCTGAATACAACAGCAGAAATCAATATAAAAATAAATAAAAAGCCCAGCTGGTAGGATATGGTATGAATGAAGTCTATCAAATTGAAGTTTACAGCCAGCCTGGCAGGGCCATAGGTGACATAGGCAAAGGGTAAATATCTAGCCACAGATGCCAGCCAATTGGGAAACAGTTCCAGGGGTATCAGCATCCCCCCCAGGGTAAATACCAGCTTAGAATAGATCCACGTGATGGCAGTGTTATCCTCCAGCCAAAAAGCCGTTAAAGCAAGATTGATGTAAATAAAAAAATTAAGAAAGATTCCAAACAATATGGATAGCAATATAAAGGGGAGATGTTTAAGGCTAAAGGGCTGTAATGGCCCTACATATAATAACCCTATGGCAAGGGCCACTACCAAATTCCCCACCAGTCTTGTCAGGATTTCCCCCAGGGAGTTGGCGAAGCAATAAATCACATAATGGTAGGGCTTATTTAGCAGGTAGGCTATATTTCCCTTCTTTACATCCTCTGAGACCTCTCTGAAAATATTTGATTTAGATAAGGTAACAATCTCTGTAACAATCAAATACCATATCATCTGATTTAAGGTAAAGCCAGCTACAGAGCCTTCCTGTTCCCCATAGATAACCTTCCAAAGCAGTAGCATTACATAGACGATGAACACGAAGAAAATATTTCTTGCGATAAAGTTGCCCACATAGATTAAATTGTTTGCAATACTGATCTTAAATATATAAAAATATTTATGAATGCTTTTCAAGTTCATCACCACCTGTATTTTGTTCCTGATAAATGCTTGAAATGATTTCTTCTAGGGGAGGATCGGTTATCGTAATATCTGCCACCTTCCCCAGCCTCATCAGCTCAAAAATCATATGATCAATGTCATATTCAGCACTATCAATTTCTATCTTCACAGCATAGCCCTTGTTCTTTAAAACCTTCAGCCTGGGATTTTCTATGGTGACCGGTTCACTGTACTTAATATCAATTATCTTTCGATTCATATAATTGTATTTTAAGCTTTTGACTGACTCATTTAAGACAATTTTTCCATGATTGATGATAATTGCTCTTTTACATAGCTGCTCTATGTCCCCTGCATCATGGGAGGTAAGAAAAATAGTTGTTTCTGCTTCCTTACTAAGGGTCCTAATCAGCTCTCTTATTTTTTGCTTTACTACCACATCTAACCCAATAGTAGGCTCATCTAAAAAAATGATTTCGGGTTGATGCAGCAGGGAAGCGGCAATTTCACATCGAATTCGTTGGCCCAGGGAAAGCTTCCGTACTGGGGTATCCATTAATGCTTCTATTTCAAATATTTCTGAGAGATAGTGTATTCTTTTTTTTAGATTTGCCCCTTCTATTTCATAGATTGCTCCCAGAAGATGAAAGCTGTCCAGGGGTGGTAGGTGAAACCAAAGCTGGGATTTCTGACCAAACACGGTTCCAATTCGATAGGATAATTTTCTTCTTTCTGCCCCTGGGTTCAGTCCTAAAACATTGACTTCCCCTGAGGTAGGATGTAGAATTCCCGTCAGCATTTTTATGGTTGTAGATTTTCCTGCACCATTGGGCCCAATAAAGGCCAACACCTCCCCCTTATCAACGGTCAGGGATAAATCCTTCACCGCTTCTACTTCTTTGTACTTCGGTGATACCATGGCTTTTAAGCTACCCTTTATCCCCTGCTCCTTTGTCTTCACTCGAAATGTCTTATTTAGCTCCTTTACAGTAATGATACTCATTTTTGCTCCCTCCTCCTTGTCTTGTAATTGAAGCAATCTCCATTTTATGAAAATTATCCCTGCAAAAGGGTATAATAAAGCCCGCAGGACAGTCTTATTGAGACTCATCCTCCGGGCTTTTAATCCAGAAGTGTAGATCATATATCCTGTACCGCTCGGACCAGACGCATATTTGCCGGAACCCTAGGTACACTCTCAAGGTTATATAATAATCTAATACAAATATATTGATATGTCAAGATTTTTTTTAAATTTCAGTATTTTTTCTGTTGCCGCTCTCCTATCGAATAAAATTCGTATAGGCCTTTCTTTCACTCTCTGGTGCTTCGACGGAGTCTGCTCCATTTTCAACCAGCTTTAGCATCCACGCCATATTTTTTCCCAAGACCCGCATAATCTGAACCCCTTCTTCATCCTGCAAAGCTTCCCCTGGTCTAGCACCATGGATTACATTCCAGTAATTTGTAGAGGGCATTAACATTTCTGAATAGTTAATATAGTTATTTAGCTGATTATAGGTGGGCACCCCACCTGAACGTCTGACCGCAACAACCGAAGCCCCGACCTTATGTCTTAACATTCCATTATTCACTCCAGCAACATAAAAGGCCCTGTCGATAAAGGACTTCATGGTTCCTGCAATTGATGAAAAATGTACTGGAGAGCCTAAAACCACACCATCGGCCTCCTTCATTTTTTGAAGCCATCCATTTACCTCATCGTCATAAATACACCTTTCATCCCTATTTCTTGCACATTGATTACAGGCCATACATCCTCTAATTACCTTATTACCCACATGAATTATCTCTACCGCTATTCCTTCCTTTTCCAGCTCATCGGCAACCAGCTTAATGGCATGGTAGGTATTTCCTTCTTTTTTAGGACTTCCATTAAAAGCAACAACCTTCATTTAACTGTTCCTCCTCTTTTCTATTATTTTTGTGCTTATTTACTTTACATTTTACCTGCACCCCGCTGCTGTTGAACATTCCGGAGTTTTATCATAGCACATATCTGTTGAAAGTATACATCATATTAAATCATACTACAAGTATGCACTTTTTTGTTAGTTATCTAACCTATTGGTTAGAATTATTGTATTTTCAATTTTTTATAAGCAGGCAATTTGCTACTTAAATCACAATGTTATATAATAATGGGTATTCAGATGCTTCTAAGGAAGGTGAAAAAATTGATTCATTATAAGGGTAAAAAGTATGTCTGTTATATTGATCTTGGAATGGAATTAATTCGAGGAAAATGGAAATCAGTGATTTTGTGCCATTTAAATAATGGACCGAAGCGATTTCTAGAGCTTCAGAAAATCACCTGCGGGGTAAGTCAAAAGGTGTTGAATGAAAAATTGCAGGAATTAGAACGGGATGGAATAATTAAGAAAACAACCTATCCTGAGGTGCCTCCCCGTGTAGAGTTCGAGCTTACAGAAATGGGTAAAGCACTTTTTCCCTCCTTGGCCATGATTCAAAGCTGGGCTGCCGAGTATTTACCCGATGTTGAGAATGTATTATAAAAAGCGAGTACATTCCCATTGGGTGTACTCGCTATGTATGAATACCTTAGATATTTGAGCTCTTAAATATCCATAAAAAAATTTTTGTATTTCAGATGCACCCTAATAAACTCCTTTTGGTTAGTTTTCGTATAAACTCATCTATGGCAGTTTAATCTATTTCAGGATTAGGATTAGAGAATGTAGTGATGGGATTGTCTGGCGATGATATCGGAGATACTACCATTTTTGTTGAATTAATGGGCCAGTCAGGCTTTACCATAGCTTCTACCAAAAGCAATTGACTGATAAAAATGATGGAACAGGTTAATAATAGCATAAGCTTCTTTTTAAAATTCATATTAATTTTCCTCCTATACTTTTGTATGAAATCCCTAATTTTAAAAATTAATCTACAGAAGGCTTAGGATCACCAAAGGTCGTTATAGGAATATCTTGAATAGATGATAACGGTGTAATAGTATTTCTTGTAAAATTAGAAGAATACTCAGGCTTCGTTAAAGCTTCAACCATAGCCAATTGACTAATGAAGATAATTGAACAAGCTAATAACAGGGTAACCTTCTTTTTAAAATTCATATTAATTTTCCCTCCTATTCTTTTGTATGAAATCCCCAATTATACAATTTAATCTATTTCAGGCTTAGGGTTATCAAAAGTAGTTATAGGAATATCTTGAATAGAGGATACTGGTGAAATAGTATTTCTTGTAGAATTAGAAGGATAATTAGGTTTTATAAAGGCTTCCACCATGACAAATTGACTGATAAAGATTATTGAACATACCAATAATAACGCAAACTTCTTTTTAAAATTCATATTAATTTTCCCCCTTTACAATATTAAATTCTATCATTATTTTGAAATAATTGTGCTTTAATAGTATACTTTAAACATTCTTCAATATCTTTTTTTCTACAATATAATTCTACAAAATAGAGGTAAATTTCCCCCACCTTATCCTTCATTCCATTGCCTTCTAGGTAATTTTTAAGCCAATTAAGCTTTTCTTCTGCTAGTACATATTGTTCTGTAGTAATATAAATTTTGGCTTGTAATACTGAAAAATCTTTTATTACATCTATTTTTGACACCTTCTCTGAAAGAATCAGGCCTTTTTCAATTAGCCTATTTGCCTCTTGAATTTTTCTTAATTTCAAGTACGCTCTTGCTTCTTTTAAATATAGATATGTTACATCATCTGGATCAGCTTCATCAATATATTCATAAGCTAGTTGTATATAGTTTAAGCTACGTTCATATTCTTCGTTTTTTTGGTACAGATCAGCATAGTTATTATAAATTAATAATTTCAAACTTGATGATAATTTATTAGATTTTTTTAATAATTTATCATATAACTTAATGGACTTATGATAATTCTGGATATCCTTATACGTATTCGCCTCCATTAACATGACTTCATATAGCCTTCGATCTTCACTTTTATAGTGTTCTTTAAAGTCATGAATAGCCTTAAAGGCCATATCATATCTTTGCAATTTTATATAGCACAATATTTTGTTTTTTTGTACCAGTATATTCATGTGATCATAGTTACTGGGCCTACGTGAAACAATCGTGTCATAGGCCTTCTCATAATATAATAATGCTTGTTCAGGTATGTTTAGCTGATAGTGACTGCTGCCAATTAAATTATACACGGAAGCCACCTTGTTATACTTCTCTTTTTGCAGGTAATATTCCTGGGCATCGAAAAAATCCTTTAGTGCATCATTATACTGATAGGTTTTGAAATAGAAACGGCCCCTGGTTTCTTGTAATTCAGCAATAATCTCATCTAGCTTCCATTCCTTTGCAAAGTCAATCAGCTTTTGAAAGCTTTCGATGATTTGTACTTCGGTGCCAGCAGTGGGATTTTCCAGCAGTTGCTGCATTTCATCCAGTCTTTCCCTTATCATCCGTTGGGCCTGCTCTACCTCTGATTCCAGCAATAGGTCTGGGGTGATTTCTGCACCGAGGTTCACGTAGTATTTGTTAAGCGAGTTAGAAATTATTTTGGCTGTACGATAGGTCAAATTTCTTTTGTTGTTTTCAATCATGCTGATTAAGCTTCTGGTGATTTCGTCATTTGAAATATCATCTTGCTTTAGTCCTATGTCCGTTCTTAACTGTTTGATTTTTTCTCCAGTACTCAAAATCTTCATCTGTTTACCCTGCCCCCCTTAAATTATTTACAGAAAAGTAAGAAACTTTCATCTTATTTTTAGTATAATCATCTTTAGACAAGTTGTCAATTTATATGGTTAAAAATTGGTGTTTTTTTACATAGCTATATAATATTGAAAATACCCCATTAAATATAGGTTTAATTATTTTTGTATGCAAATATTTTTTTATAACTCCCTTTAACAGTTAAATCCATGTAACAAAATTGATTATAATTTGAATCATCCATTTTTTTGATAAAGTTATCTATTTTATGAACTGTTTTTATCAAGAATTAAGAGCTGGAGAATAATATCTACCATCAAAATCTACATTTTTTATAAAAATATCAGATACTGGCAAGCCTATTTTTGTAAGAGTTGAGGTTCTGTATACATCTCCATATACACCATAATAAAGTGAATTTCCACTTTCTATGCGATAAAATATATTTCCTGCAAATATACAATTTACTCCTTTTGAAGTCTGAATATAGGGCTCATCAAGTGAAACAATGGTATCTGGTGCTGAATCTTCAGTATAATATAATCCTACATAAAAAATAGGGGTTAATACATATTTTAAAACGGTGCCAGGAATGATATAATCATCCAATGTAAATTTAGCGTATCTAACGCTGCCATGTGAGTGAGTATGATAATTATTAGTAGCATGTTGACTTTTTAATTCAGTTATTTCTTCTTTTGTAATCAATCCATTGATATACTGATCTTCTAGAACATCTTCATAATCATATGTTTGATCAATTGACAGTGTTGCCAATTCTTCAAAGCCCATAGCTTTCATTCCTTCCTTTTGTACAGTAAACATATCAGATGCCTCATAGATACTTGTCATAATACCTAGCAGTATTTCAATAGCAAGTAAAACTAAAATATACCTTTTCATTCTTCTGCCCTCCCCTCTAATAGGAAATCAATTTTGGAATACCCCCAATAAGTAAAATCAATTTCATCAAGGTTTTTTTCAACAAGATCACCTAAAGTTAACTAATGATAGAAAATTAGTAATTTATTACCTTATTCTATATTATAACTTATTATATTCGCAAGCATATTAACATTTTAAGTTCATATTATGGGTCTTGGATATCATACACTGATCTTTGTTACATACTATAATTTCATCTTTATAGTATTACCAAAATCAGACTGATGCCTAATTGCTTAATTATCAATCATCAGAAAACTACATTCCAGGTTTCACTAGCACAAACTATCGTTATGGCCCTTTTCTGTAGTGCAGGCTCCCTTAAATATCAAAACGAGTCCATTACCGTTCAAATGGACTCGCTGTATTCTAGCAGGTATTATGATTTCGTATTTTTTCAATCGTCTGTTTAGCCTTGGGGCCAAATATACATGTGCCAACATCTGCATAATTTTTATTTCTTAAGGTTTTATTCTACGGTTAACTAATCTGGTATATCGCTTTAATGGATACATGCCGTCATGGGCCTCCCCTGGATAGTTGATTGCCATTTCTCCGCAGGCTTTAATGCGATTTACTCCCGCTGCATAAAAAATGGTAGAGAGCTGGTCATATTCCTCAAAATGACAGCTTAAGCCTACGGTTTGCAAGTATCCCTTGTGGGGTCGTAACAGCCCCATAAGTTGTTCACGCCTTACGGGCATTACCCAGATATTTCGATACAGGGGGGAGGGCTTTAATACTGCATGATAGTCTATCATAATCCCGAAGCTCCCCTGATCATCAATTAACAGCTTCTTTTCTTCAAGAATTTCTTCCATTTTCACAAGCTGATGAGTTAAGGTAATTTGAGACTGGACTCCAGTCTCTCGAACTGCTGCCGGAAAGGTTGTATTCATGGCCTCCATATGCTTTGCCAGCTTACCCGCAAATTCCTCCAGCTCCTTTGGATTATCCGTCTCGTAAAATACACATTGGGGAGAGCTGCAATAAAGCTGGTCCGTCAGGCACACTTCCTTTGCCAGGGCCTTTAGGTCTTTTTCGACCCCTTCCTGGTGTGTGAAGTAGGCAAAGCTCAATCGCTGGCCCCACTCAATAATGGGTAGCGAGGGGGGTGCCAATTTCCTGATGCCGTCAATGGCTTCATCGGACCCCCATACCGCTACTCCATTGGCCACTTGAAGCAATTGAGAGATAATCTCCCTCTCCTTTGAAGAAATATCCAGCACATAGAGATAGGGCTTTATACGGGGCTCAATTTGGGCTAAGGCCAATAACAGCCTGGCCGATATGCCCCCATCCTGCTCTGGCAGCTTTAGTATGTTAATATTCCCAGTTAACAAGCCCTCTATAACGCTATAGGCAGATAAACCCAGGGTATTTCCTGCACCAATATGGAGGATTACTCCCAGGGGCTGCTCCTTTTCTTCTATACCACCATCAACCAGCTTCCATATAAATGGGTTTTCCCCCAGTTCTTTTTTTACCTTCCTATAGAGGGCATCCCGATTTAAGCTGTCGACTGTGGCCCTCACAAATTCCTCTGCTGCCCCTAAAGGGATTCCTTGGAGGGTCAGAAGCTTAAGGATTTCTTCTTTACTAATTTGACTGACCAGGCTATGGACTGCTTCAATGACCACGTCTGGACTGGGGGGATCAAGTAATAGGTCTGCTTCAATTTTTTGATTCAATTCCTTGAGCCGAAGGATGAATTCTTCTTTTAAAATGGGTTCTCCCCTATAGATATAATTCATTTTATTCTCCCCCCATATATTCAGCGGCAGCAACTGCACAGGTTCTGGCCTTTACTGTACCAGCCCTTCCTAAAACCTCAAAATAGGGTGTAGTGATGCCGCACCCACAATTCCTGCCATCCCTTAATACTGCCATGTCCCCCATTAATACCGATGAAATCGGTACAGAAGAAACCAGGGGGCTGACAAAGCTCAAAAGACCCGGTTCATTAAAGCCCAAGGGTTTTAGGGTTTTGATATCTCGAATAATGACTCTGCTCCAGATAGGCACATGCATACGATGATTTTTGCATTCCGGGTAGGCTACACTATGCTCCACAGCACTATAGAAGTCACGACAGTTTTGAGAAGGAATACCGAGATATTCTGCTACCAAGGCATATAGTTCTTTTTTATTAATCATGAGATCATCAAACTTTTTCCATCCTCCCCCGGTCAGAACGATAGATCTCTTATTTAGTTTTAATGGTTTCATCCCTCCATCCTTCATTTTTTGCAAAAGTAAATATAAATAGGATGGAAACCCAAGAATTCTTACGGGTAATTTTTGTCTATTGAATCGTTTTAGCCCCTCAATTAGTCCAAAATAGTCTATTTCATATTGATGGCCCAGGGGCCTTAGGGCAAATAGCTTTTCCTTAGCCGGGGCAAAGCGGGTCATACCCAGGGCTACCTTTACATTGCCCATTTCATTCCCCTCCCTAGGCTCGTAGCCTAACATTAAGTAGTTGGTGGGAATGATTGAAATGAAGCCATGGTATTTCATGGCCTTAATGGCCATTTGGGTACCTAGCCTTATGGACTCTTCATCTAAAAAGATTTGACTTCTTTGGCCCTGGGTGCCTGATGATGTGGCATGGATGGTTATTGCTTCTTTTTTTACACTTAAGATTTCATGATATTTAAAGAATTCTGCAGGGATAGGTGGAATTTTTTCTAATTCCCTAATGGTTTTCATTTGATCAGGGGAAAATCCACTGGATCTAAGAAGCTTTTTATAAAACCCGCAATGGGTTTGATGGTGCTTAATGGATTCCTTCATTGCTTCGATAAACAAGGCTTCACTGCCCAGGTGATCATAAATACGACCATAGGCAAATAGCTTTTCTCTTGCAGTCATGTAATTCCCTCCTTGATACCTTCTCATTAGCTACCTCTATTGTATATGATTTTTATCTATTTTTATATCATTTAGCTTTTTTATCGGTATTTTTCTGTGATTGTATTAAAATGAAGGTGTGAAAGCAAGTGTTCGAGAGTTTGAAAGCTATGCTTTCAAAAGGGTAATAACTGACCCACAATGGTTAGGAAAAATTAGACCTTTTTTAAATACTTAAGCTGTTGTATACTATATTTGTATGATATAGAGGTATTTAGAAAAAACCTCGAAAGATTTCAGTACATAACACAATCGTACTTTCAAGTTTAAATTAATTTTTAAAGGGTGGGTAAATAAATGTCAGATGATGAATCTACTTTTTTAAAACTAATTATATTTTCTGTCTTTGTTATCATAATTACAGTTCTCAGAGAATTTTTTAATAAGACTGCAATTATGCGATACTTGCACTATCACCTTTAATATATGGTTTTTATAGCCTTTATAACTATAATAAAAAAAAGATTAATAAGAAAAATTAAACTAATTAAAAAGGAGAGAAGCAAACAATGTCAAGAATATACCCAGAAATTATACTAGTACCTTTATTAACATACATCCCTATACTAATATTACTCTATTTTGTCATATATTTTGCAGTATTGTCTGCACTTAAAAGGCATGAAAAAACAAAATCCCTCTAGCACATCTAATATCAGGCTATAGAAATCTATTGTAATACCATAGAATTAAAAAGGTTTTCAAACTAAAAACCTCCACAGCTTGAGCTGCAATCTCATCTGCTGTGGAGGTTTTAAACTTCTTATCTTACAATTCTTGAATACTGCCCCTTTGTAATGAAGTAAAATATTCCATATACTACTCCATAGGCCACATACATCATAGATGAAAAGGTAAGGACTGTGAGATATGTGTTCCCTGTGGTAATGACATTAGAAAATACCACGGTATCGGCGGTCTTCATGGCAAATACACTATGGACAATACCCACCACAAGGGGAATTCCAAAGATCGGCAGTAATCTTTTTACAATGACTCTTTTCTCGGTCTTGTCGTCCATACCTATTTTCCTAAGGGTCTTGTATTGATGTCGTTCTTCCTCTGCTGCCATTACCTGCTTAAAGTATAGTAAACTAGCTGTCATCAAGATAAATACTGCACTCATGAAAAATCCAATAAAGCAGACCAGTCCAAAGGTCTTGAAGGATTCTACATAATTATAATAGGCTATTTGAAAGTCCCCTAAATTTCCCTGTAATAGCTGGGCAAGTTCGTAATTTAACCCCTGGGGATTCCCAGGCTTTTCATGGTTGAAAACCGCTACTCGATGATAGGCATCTCCCGGTTCACCTGCTGCTGAAATCTCCCCATTTTTTAGCAGTGCATTAAAATCCTCATCATTTAAAACAAGGCCATATCTTTCACCAAAGGTTATAAATTGTGATCTAACCACCGAAGCTATCTCAATTGACTGATCTGCAAAATCAAGCAAGTGACCAATTAATCTGCTATCTTGATTTTTAATACCAAAGGGATATACATATATTGCTTTACCTGAATCAATTGTAACGGGCTTTAAATCACTTTTAGAAAGGGCAACAAGCTCATTATAGGCAGACTGGGAATATACCCTGAAAAATGCTTTATCACGAAATAAATAAGCATTTTCTTCAACTAGAATTGGTTCTACCTGGGGCCTCGTCACATAAAGCTCCCTTATGGATTGTTCCGTTACCTGCACATCATATTTCTTAAAAATCTCGTTAACTTCCGCTAATACCTGATCCTCTCCCCCACAAAAATACATATCATATCCCGCAACGTTGTAGGTGTTTTTTTCTATGTTGCTGTAAAGGGTGAAGCCTGTGGCAATGGCGGTCGTGGCCACGGCAGATAGTACTGAAATGGTTGCCATCACCGAACCAATGGACTTCATCCTGTGGGAAAATGACGAGGTGGATATTAGGTTGGCCCCCTGGTAATAGCTTTTCTTATTTCTTTTCATCAGGCTCAATACCTTAGGAAGACCGCCCCAAAAGAACAAATAGGTTCCTGAAATAACCAGCACTAAAATCGGTATAGCCATGGTAACAACAGTTAATACATTGCCTGAAAAGGCAAGGTAATAGCCAGTACCAATTAACAGCAATGAAATAATTAATACCAGGAAGGAACCCTTAGATCTTCCCTCTGACATCTTATCAGCCTTAAATAAATCTGCCAATTGGAATCGATTGATTACCCATAGTCCTGAGAGCCCCATCAGGGAAAAAATAGACATAAACATGGTTACTGTAATGAAAATTGCCTTTGGCTCGATACTAAAGGAAATATTCCCAGTAACAGCCAATAGGGTAATATTTAAAAGCAGCATGGCCATCAGCTTGGAGAAAAATATCCCTACCCCAATACCTACAACAAGGCTTGTAATACCAACAATCATTGTCTCTAGAAAAATCAATTTGCCTATTTTGCCATTTTTCATCCCAAACAAGGAATAGGTCGAAATTTCTTTTTTTCTGGCTTTAATAAAGCTATTATTAGAACTAATCAAGAAGAACATAACGAAAACCATAATGATTATTCCAAAGGTTAACAGCAGTGAACGATATCTAGGGTCATGGGTGAAAGCGTTCAATACCTGTTCATTATCCATCAGGGCAAAGAAGGTGTAGGCTGTAAACACACTAAAATTCAGTGAAAAGAAAAACATAATATACTTTTTAAAATTCATTTTAATATTACGAAAGGCCAGTGAAAAAAGACTCATTTCACCTCACCTCCAAGTATGCTCATGACATCAATAATGGAATCAAAAAACTGTTTCTTGTCCTCCCCTGCATAGAGCTCATTATAGATTTCACCATCTCGAATAAATAGTATTTTTTGACAGTAGCTGGCGGCAAATACATCATGGGTTACCATTAGGATTGTCGCCCTGTAGACCTGATTAATATAGGTTAACAGTTCTAGCAGATCCTTACCAGATTTTGAATCAAGGTTTCCCGTGGGCTCGTCGGCTAAAATCAGCTTTGGCTCAGTGATCAGCGCTCGACAGGCAGCAGCCCGCTGCTGTTCTCCTCCTGAAACCTCATAGGGATATTTATCCAGCACCTTGGTGATTCCTAAATCATTAACCAGACCAAGCAGCTTTTCTTCGATGGCCTTGACCTTAACACCCCTCAGCGTTAGGGGAAGAATGATATTTTCCTTTAGGGTCATTGTTTCCAATAGATTATAGTCCTGAAAAATGAAACCGATGTTTTTCATCCGATGGGCCGCCAGTTGGTTCTTGTTGAGTCTTCCAATCTCTTTGTCATCCATCAAAAATCTACCGGTTGTAGGCTTATCAATACTGCCTAATATATTCAACAGGGTTGTTTTTCCTGAGCCCGATGAGCCCATGACCCCTATAAATTCCCCTTCGTTTACTTCAAAGCTGATATCCCTTAGGGCCATATATTCTCTTACGCTTTTTTTAGTTCCATATACTTTGCTGATGTTTTCGACTCTTAAAATCTGCATATCAGTTACCTCCATTTGTTTTTTCTGAGATAATTATATCCCATATACAAATTTGTAAGAATCGAACCAGCTTACATTCTTAAAGCTTAATCTTACATTTTTGTCACGTGGTGCAGGGTTTCATTTTCTATAAATGTCAAATTAAACTGGGCATATTCGCCGTAAACAGATTCTACTGTCAATTGATGCCCCAAAAGATCAGTGAGTTTCTTTGATAAATATAGACCATAACCGGTGGATTTTACACCAATTCTATTTTCTGAGGAGGTGTACCCCCTGATAAAAACCTGGCCTATATCCTTTGGCAAAATTCCTGTCCCGCTATTTTTAATCCCTATTGTCGTCTCATTTTGATTTTGTAAGGTGGTTATGGTAATGCTGCCCCCAACAGGGGTATATTTTACTGCATTAGAGATAATTTGAGACAAAATATAGCCGCTCCATTTCTCATCGGTTAAGACCTGGCAGGCTTCTCCCCCCAGGGTAATTTTAATTTTTTTATAGCTGAAAAAGCTTGAATAGCCCTTAAGGGCCTGGGAAATCAACCTCTTTGTACTAACCTTTCCCAGCTTGTAATCATCATGAAAGGTGTTGGTCTTCATTTCATAGAAAACCCGCTGAATAGACTCCTCGATTGATAATAGCTCCATGTCTACATTTTGATAAAAGCTGCGGGGAACATCCTCTTCATGATTTTCTAGGGTTAGCCTAAGGGCTGAAATAGGCACCTTCACATCATGAACCCATCTCGTAATAAATTCCAGGGTTTCCTTTGCCTTGGTCCTCACTTCTGCCTTATATTTTTCATTTTCCACCACCAGGTCGTGAATCAGCCCCGCATATTCCTGATCAGTAGGATAAAAGAACTCTCCCAGCTCCTCTGAAGAAGCATGGAGATGGCAATATCTTTTAAATTGCTTGACACGGGTAGTAAATATCCCATAGTCCAGGATAATAAAGGCAACAAATAGCAATATCCACCCTGCTAAGATGTATTGGGCGTTTGATTCATTGATATTAAAGCCCCTGTCCAGTTGATAGACTGCTACGGAAAATACAAAGGCCAAAAAAATAAAGGTAAAGGTTAACCATCTTTCCTGAAAATATTTTATCAAATTCATATCAGTCTATACCCTTCCCCTTTAATTGTTTTAATATAGCCCTCTAACCCAAGGGTCTCTAATTTTCTTCGTAGTCGGTTTACATTAACCGTTAAGGTATTATCATCCACAAAGCTCTCATCATCCCATAGGGCCTTCATCATTCGAGTACGAGTCACAATATTGCCATGATTCCGTATCAGCAGGGCTAATATTTTACATTCATTTCGAGTCAGTTCAACTTCCGCTTCTTCGCAGTAAACCTGTAAATGCTCTACATTTAATACCATGTTTTGATATTGAAGGACATTTAATCCCTGGTCACTATAGGAATAAGCCCTTCGGAGGGTGGCTTGCACCTTTGCAATCAGCAGGTCCATAGAAAAGGGCTTTTCAATATAGTCATCTCCTCCCTGGGATATGGCTCGTATTTTGTCTCCATCGGTGTCCCTTGAGGAAATAAACATGATGGGCACATTAGAAAGCTGTCTTATCTTTGCACACCAGTAAAAACCGTCATAATAGGGCAGGTTAATGTCCATTAAGATAAGATGGGGCTCAAAGGAGGTATAGATTGAAAGTATATCGTTAAAGTCAACAGCCCTAAGGGTGGTATATCCCCACTTATTTAGCTTTTCTTCCATAATGGCAGATATTGTGTTGTCATCCTCAACAATCATTATTTTATACATTAATCATGCCCTCCTTATGGATATATTTTCTTTGATATTCCTTTGGCGTTAATGCAACCTGCTTCTTAAAGCATTCATAAAAGCTTGAAAGGCTGCCAAAGCCACATGACATTGCAATATTCAAGATATCCATATCGGTTTCCCTAAGGAGCGCCTTAGCCCTTTCCACCCGGAGCCTGTTGATATACCCTACCGGAGTTTCGTTAAATTGCCTGCGAAATAATTGAATTAGATGATTTTGACTTATGCCCAGGGATTTTATTTCTGTTGTAAGCCTGGTGTGATCTTGAAAGTATGAATCAAAGATAGCCTTGGCCTTTTTCACGATCTCCTCTGTGGGATTAAATGAAAGTAAATCAGGCCGACATCTTTTACAGGGACGTAAGCCATAGTGATAGGCAGCTTCAATCGTAGGAAAAAATGTAATATTACTTCTCAGGGGTTTTTTAGATTTACAGGAGGGACGGCAAAAAATACCCGTTGTCTTTACACCATAATAAAAAATACCGTCATAGGAAGCATTACAATTTACTACGGCTGCCCATTTTTCTTCATTGGTCATGTATTATCCCCCATTTCAATTGATATTCCATTATTTTAAACACTATTATAGCACATTTTTTAAATATCATTCCCGATTTTATGGCTACAAAAACCCATCCAGAGATATCATTTGGATGGGCTGTAGCATTAAGTTTATTTTTTAAAGGAAAGTCTCCACAGGTAAATAGAAGCCACTGATCCATAGGGGGAATATTTTTGTCTGTAATCATCAAATTGGGCCTTACTAAGTTTCTTTAGTCCATATAGTCTCATCATTCCCCGCCTAATGGCAATGTCTTGCCAGCTTACAATATCAGGCCGTTCCATGGAATTTAACAGCAGCATTTCTGCCGTCCACACTCCGATACCTGGCAGGGCACACAGGCCTTTAATCACTTCTTCATCAGAAAGGTTGTACAGTTCTTCAAGACAGAATTGATCCCGTGCTATAATTGTCCCTACTTCCTTAATAAATTTTGCTTTCCGTAGGGATAGGCCCCGTTGCTGGATTTCCTCCAGGGCAGCAGATGCCATTGCTTGAGGCGTGATTTTTCCGAAGTATTGCTCCATTCTATTCCAAATTGTATGGACAGCTTTAACAGAAATCTGCTGACCTACAATTGCATAAATAAGGGCCTCGAATAAATCAGGAATAACTTCCCTTTCTACCCTTCCTATTCCCCTTATGGCTTCACCAAGGATGGGGTCTGCTTTCTTTAGGTGTTCTATTTCCCTTTTTCCATATTTAAAATAGTTAGTTTTATTCATCCTGTTTCTCCAGGTCTAATAGCTGAGCCTTTATTTCAAGGCCGCCTCCATAGCCAACCAGCTTGCCATTTGCTCCCACTACCCGATGGCAGGGTATTATGATGGGAATTGGATTCCTGTTATTGGCCATTCCCACTGCCCGAGCAGCCTTGTCTGATCCTATGGCCCGGGCGATTTCTCCATAGCTTCGGGTCTCGCCATAGGGAATTTCCTGCAAGGCTCTCCAAACCCTGTGCTGAAATGCTGTACCATCAGGGGCAAGGGGGAGGTCAAAGGATTTTCGTTTTCCAGCAAAATATTCGTCTAATTGTGCCTTTGCTTCCTTCAGAAGATCTGTTTCCTTTAGGTCATCAGTTGGAGAATCGGCTTCTTTACTAAAATATATATTGGTGATAGCCCGTCCGTTTTCTTCGATTCCAATTTGCCCTATATTTGTCTCATAAAAAAATTTTTTTTTCATTTCTTTGCCTCCTATGCTCCACTGGGTTACTTCTATAATAACATTATAATATAAATTTCTAGGGTAGTCTTTCGGAATATCACGATTTAATTATAATTAAAGGACAGTATAATGTAATTTCATGAATTAAACATCAATAGCTATGCCCTATTGCTAAGAATCATGCTGTGCATTCTGGTTAAATTCTATCCTTTCACTTTAATTTCAATGTATTCACGTATGTATCTATCTAATTCATGGTTTGCCTCTAACAGCCTTGCTTCGTCGTAGTAATTCCCCATTAGTCTGTTGATTTCTTCCTTTAATTCTTTAATGTGCTTTTCTATTTTTTCAGCTTCTCTCATCATAATTCCTCCAATAAATACATAGAACTTGCTCAATAAGCAAATTATATCATTAAACTTGCTCTATAATCAACTTTATATCAATGAAGATAGGTGATTTTTCCATGACTTATATTAATAATCAAAATCCACGAAATTTAATTGGAAATCGAGTCCGTCAAGCCCGTCATAAATCGAAGCCCAAGATAACCCAATCAGATTTATTGGCACGACTAGCCGTACGTGGAATAGAGCTGGAGAAAACCACGATTTCTAAAATAGAAGCAAAAACCCGCCCAGTTACTGACATTGAGCTTGTCTCTATTGCCGATGCCCTAGGGGTAAGTATATTGTGGCTTTTAGGGAAGGAGTAGGTAACTGAAAAAGCATCTGACTTAGTTTCAGATGCTTTTTACAGTCTTACTTGCTGCCCCTTATAATGAAGACCTTGGTGCCCTTTTTAATGGAATATTGACCCTCATCCTTGGTCCTAACATTAATGACATCTGCCGTTACAGTGCCCTTAAGCATATCACCCTGTTCATTATAGTGTATATCTACCCCTTGGCCTGGGGCAGCGGGCTGACTCACTGCAGCTATTTTTTCTTTACACCCACCTTTACTTAACAATAGGTTACTCATGCCATAATAGAAGCTTCCCTTTACCTCGTTATAATTCTTATTAACTGCCAATTGCTTATCAATTTCTTCTGCCACGTTATCCTTATAGATTCCCTGGCCAATGTAGAGCTTTACGTTGGTACCCTTTACTTCATTAGACCACCATTTTACCAAAGTTTCGTAATCGGCTAATTTATTTCCTATTTCCCAATATATTTGAGGAACTACATAATCTATCCATTCATTTTTTATCCAAGTTCTTGTGTCTCCATATACAGAATAATAGGATTGTTTGCCGCCAGTATTAGATCCCGTCACATCGGCGGTATTATTTTTCCATATACCACTGGGGCTAATGCCAAACTTTACATTTTTATTTGTCTGTTTAATTGCCTTGCTTACTTCTTGAATCATTTCATTCACATGCTGCCTTCTGCTGTTGGCCACGGCACCATCAATCTCCTCTCCCTGGGGGAGCGGATAGTCGGTAGGATAAAAATAATCATCAAAGTGGATGGCATCCACAGCATAATTCTTAACAATTTCTTCAACGGTGGCCACAATATGATCTTTTACCCCTTTTACTGCCGGATTATAATATAAAGCATTGTTGTGGCTTATAACCCAATCGGGATGCAGCCTCGCTGGATGGGTTTCATGAAGCACCGCTACACTTGTACCCGAGGTGGTAATCCGATAGGGATTTAACCAGGCATGGAGTTCCATCCCTCTCTTATGGGCCTCGTCTATCATAAAAGCCATGGGATCATAGCCTGGATCCTTTCCCTGGGTTCCGGTTAAAACATCTGACCAGGGGTTAATTGCTGATTTATAAAGGGCATCGGCCTTAGGCCTTACTTGAACGACAATCGTATTTATTCCAATGGCCTTAAGTTCATCAATTTTTTTTATGTATTCTTCTTTTTGGGCATTAACATCGTTTTTGCTGGTTGGATAATCTAAGTTAAAAACCGTAGCCATCCACACGGCCCTCATTTCCTGTGTAGCAGTCGACCCGTAGGCAGTTACGGTAATCATATTCCCTATGCAGCACATCATCAAAATTAATAATATCCGTTTTTTCATTAAAGCTTCCCCCTTGTCCGCTGTATTTCCACTATATGCTTTTCTTTGGTTTGGAGAAAAGGCACTTATTTTGTACTTTTATGTAATTACCCTATAGAGTTTATTATATCATTTTCTACCTATTTCTCAAGAACAAAGTGGCTATCGCCACATTTGTTTTCCAGGGAACCCATGGGTTCCCTAGGACGCTTCGCTGTACCCTCCTTATTTTAATAAGGGGTGACGCCCCCCTTAACAACCCCCCATTTCATAGGAAAAAACGAACTTTCCTATGAAAGAACAAAGTGGCTATCGTCGTTTAAATTATATAATGTCATTTTCAAACTCCTTTTTAAATTTTCCATATCGTTCTACCACATCGGGATTACTTGAGAAAAATTCGTTTAATATATGTACTCCCCTTATGGTGTTAAGGCTTATACCATGCTCCATCATCTCAGTATCCTTCAGTAATGTTTCTTCTATCCCAAGCTTTTTTAAAAAGCTTTCTATGATCCGGTGTCTTTTCAAGAGAAAGTTCCCTATCCGCTTCCCCTCTTCTGTAAGCTGTATAATTCCATAGGGCTGATAATGTACTACACCAAATCGGTTAAGCTTTTGAACTATCTTTGTTGTTGACGATGGGCGAACATTTAAACGCTCTGCCAATTGATTTACCCGTATGTATCCCTCTTCCATGCAGATTCGATAAACCATCTCTAAATAATCCTCCATACTGGAGGTTAATAGCTTTTTTTCTGCATTCTGCATTTGATACCCTCGAGCTGTATGAAACTCTCTATCCTTTTTCAAAACTACCATCCCCTTTTTTCATACTAAAGTGTAACGCATACACCTCATTCAGCATATCTTAATTATTAGCCTTAGCAAATAAAGTTTCCTTTGACTAAATTTATGAATATAGCTTATAAAAAAGTATAAATTTGGGAGGTTTTCTCTATGAATAAACAATTAGTTCCCCTTCACCGATTACCTGTAGGTTGCATTGGCAAGGTAAAAAAGCTTACCACCGATGGTAACAGCCGCAGAAGAATGCTCGATCTAGGTCTTATCTATGATACGGCTGTTAGATCCTTAAGAAAAAGTCCCGCCGGGGATCCAATAGCCTATGAAATCAGAGGCGCTATCATTGCTTTACGTTCAGAGGAGGCTTCCCAAATATTTGTGGAGGTAATTTAACAGTAAAAAATAGAGGGAGGTATTATGGATGGGTTTAACAAACCAGTCTACAGGTACAGGTGTATTAAATGAGATGTTTGAGGTAAAGCTTGAATCCCCTGACGATATTGTCATTGCCTTAGCAGGTAACCCCAACACCGGTAAAAGCACAGTATTTAACAGCCTTACAGGTCTTAATCAACACACGGGCAACTGGCCTGGCAAGACGGTTACTAACGCCCAGGGCAAATATACTTACAAGGACAGTCGGTATATCCTAGTTGATTTGCCAGGAACCTATTCATTGTTGGCTAATTCAGTAGAGGAGCAAGTGGCCAGGGATTTTATCTGCTTTGGTAATCCCCATGCCACAGTGGTGGTCACAGATGCTACCTGCTTAGAGCGGAATCTAAACCTGGTGCTGCAAATAACCGAGATTACAGATAAGGTCGTGGTCTGTGTCAATCTTTTAGATGAAGCTAGGCGTAAGAAAATTGACATTGATCTTATCAAGCTATCTAAGCTTTTAGGGGTGCCTGTGGTAGGAACCGCTGCCAGAAGCGGGGAAGGATTAGAGGAATTAAAGGATACCATAGAAAAGGTTGCTCGGGGAGAAATTAAAACTGCCCCTGTAAAAATAAGCTATGATGAAGTGCTTGAAAGGGCTATTGAGGAAGTGGAACCACTTATTAATATGTTAGTTGGTGATCAAATTAACAGCAAGTGGGCCTCTCTTCGCTTGATTGATGGGGATGAGCCATTATTACAATCAATGAATGACTACCTGGGCTTTGATCTATCTGCCAACGAACTATTAAATAAAAAATTAGCTGCCGTTCATTCTGATTTAAAGGAAGAGCATTTAGCATTAAATGAGTTAAGGGATCGTATTGTTTCAAATATTGTCAATACTGCAGAAAGCATAGGCAAGGAGGTTGTTGTTTTAAACAACAAAGCCCATAATCGGCTAGATGAAAAGATTGATAGTGTGTTAACCTCAAGACTTTTTGGTATTCCAATTATGATTGCACTCTTAGGGGTTGTATTCTGGCTCACCATAGCAGGGGCTAATGTTCCTTCTGCTATGCTGGCAAATGGCTTGTTCTGGATTGAAGCTAAGTTAACCTTATTTTTTAATTGGCTTGGTACTCCTGTCTGGGTCCATGATCTTCTCATATTGGGTGTATATCGTACCTTAGCCTGGGTTGTATCGGTAATGCTTCCGCCTATGGCTATATTCTTCCCATTGTTCACCTTACTGGAGGATTTAGGCTATCTTCCTCGAATTGCCTTCAACCTGGATCATTATTTTAAAAAGGCCTGCGCCCATGGAAAACAGGCATTGACCATGTGCATGGGATTTGGATGCAACGCAGCCGGTGTTATCGCCTGTAGGATTATTGATTCCCCCAGAGAACGATTAATTGCCACAATCACAAATAATTTCGTCCCTTGTAACGGACGCTTTCCCACTTTAATTGCCCTGGCTACCATTTTCATAGCCACTGGAACCGGTGCTTTTAGTACCTTTACGGCTACCTTGTCAATATTGGTAGTAATTGTTTTAGGGGTTATGATTACTCTCTTTATCTCTAAGCTGTTATCAAAAACTATTTTAAAGGGGCTTCCTTCTTCCTTTACTTTGGAATTACCCCCCTATCGAAAGCCCCAAGTAGGGAGAATCATCGTCCGTTCTATTTTCGATCGTACGTTGTTTGTTTTGGGTCGTGCCGTTGCCGTTGCTGCCCCTGCGGGGTTGGTAATATGGTTTATGGCCAATATTACCATTGGAGACGCAAGTTTACTTACTTACTGTGCCCAGTTTTTAAATCCATTTGCTCAGCTTTTGGGCATGGATGGCTATATTTTGATGGCGTTTATATTAGGCCTGCCAGCTAATGAAATTGTTATCCCTATTTTAATTATGAGCTATATGGCTAAGGGATCGATGCTGGAACTGGATAGCCTGGAGGAGATGAGACGCCTGTTTCTTGATAATGGTTGGACCTGGCTGACAGCAGTTTGTACCATGTTATTCTCACTGAACCATTGGCCCTGCGGTACTACCCTTTGGACGATTCGTAAAGAAACCCAAAGCTGGAAATGGACCTGGGTTTCGTTCTTAGTGCCAACCCTTACAGGTATTGTAGTTTGCTTTGTGGTTGCCCAGGGAGCGGCACTGCTTGGTCTGGTATAAAAAAAGCTGGTAAATAGAAAATAAGCTGTTTGGTTACTTTTCCAAACAGCTTATCTTTATGTTATACTTTATCCGTCAGCTGATATTAGAGCTAAGTATTTCAAGGCTGTTATTTCATTGGTTCAGAACATAATAAAGACATCCGAGGGCTCCCGCATCCCCTCCCAGCTTAGATAATTTAATTTTCACCGGAAAGATTGTCAATTTTTTAACAGTATCTACGATAAGGTCTTTAATTTCTTCCATCGATTCTGATACACCGCCTCCAATAATGACGAACTCAGGATTTAATATGCTTACCAGATTAGCGATTACAACCGAAAGCTCCTCTACAAAGCACTGGATGATTTCCTTAGCATGACTGTTGCCATTGTTATAAGCAGTAAACAATTCCTTGGATGACAGCCCAGTTTGATGCGCCTTCTCACTTAAGGCACTTCCCGATATTTTCTTTTCAAGGCTCCCGAATTGCTCCAGGTCATTTACTCGCCCTAATTTAATGTCTTCCTTTTCAAGAATATATCCGAATTCCCCTGCAGAATAATTGTAGCCTTCAATCAGTTGTCCATTGGCAATGATAGCGCCTCCAAGGCCTGTTCCAATAGATATATAGATCATATGGTCACTATTTCCTCCATTGCCCATCCATCGTTCTCCTAATGCAGAAAAATTAACATCATTTTTTACATACACAGGAAATTGATATCGACTGCTGAAATAGTTCTTAATGTTAATATCTTTCCATCCCATCTGTATAGAAAGTCGTACAATCCCGTCGACACTATTGATTTCACCAGGAACACCGATTGCCATGCCAATAATTTTTTCCTTTGCTATAGCGGCTTCTTCAATGGCCCCATCGATTATATTACAAATAGTGGCTAAATCCCCTGTTGAAGCTACTTTTCTTTTATAAATTTCCTTTCCTAGTCCATCGGCAATTATGATTAGAATTTTAGTACCTCCAATATCTACCCCTACTGCGTATTGATCTCTTTTCTTCATATCCTCATCTGTACCCCCCATTTTTTTATTGAACTGACTTATTTCTTCAACTATTATTAAATAAATCAATATTAATTCATTTTACAATCTTTGTCAATTTGTTTTTTATTGATACAAAAAAGCCTAAAAAGGATAGTCAATATCCTTCTTAGGCCTTTTTCATGTACAGCTATATGCTAATTTTGTACTATCGTAACTACTCCATCCTCTAATATATTGACTTCTGCCTTTAGGATTGTACTTGCGAAATCCAACGGAACATAGGTACACTCATCCCTCATTTCAGGTGCAGTACCAAGTTTTACAAGCATCTTAGCAAAGCTATAGTTATCTTCCCCAAGTTTCAAACTGGTCCATTGGGCCCCACTTGACAGTTCTACTGATCTCTCTTTATCGTTCCAGGTTACTTTATATCCTAATGCTTCTGATACCTGCCGAAGGGGAATCATCATAACTCCTTTTTCAGTCTTATACATAGGGTTTTCCAGGGCTATTTCACGGCTATTTATTATCAGCTTATTGAAAGTAGAAATTTCTACCTCAGTCTCCACTTTATTTTCCAGTTCCTGTTCCACGTTAACGATCTTAAAAAGATCATCTACTCCATCAAGGGCAGCAACTAACTTGCTGTATTCCTTTGATGCCTGGCTGTCAGCAGAATAGGGATTGGCCCCCGGAGTAGAAACCAGATAAACATAGGCCTCTGTTTCAGCGATTTTATAGACTGGGGCATCGTTCTTTTCAATATCTTTATATTCCCCTTTGTCTACTACAGATATGGAAGCAAGGCTTGTATTTTCCTGAGTTGACCCCTGGGGAGTATAGATGAAATCAACCTTAACAATGGAATCTTCCATATTATATTTCTCTTTAATCTCTACCTTGTTTTCCCAGATTGGTGGAATTCTAAATGCAAAATTTGAATGGTAGTTGTAGTAGCTTCCATCAACGATCAATGGTTCTGGGTGTTTAAGTACACTGTTTAAGCTTCCCATGGGAATTTCAAATTCGGGAGTACCCATAAACCCTGGTGCAATTGTATATTCAGGGAATATAATTACCAAGCGGTCATCTTTGATGTAATAATCCTGGAGATCTGAAACCGTTTGAAATCCATCTGCTCCCTCAAAATAGGCCTTGTTTTTGTCTTTACTTTGGGCTGCAATTTGAGTGGCAATTTCTCTATTTATCACATTCTTATAATCAGCATTGGCTTCAAATAAATCCTTTAGCTCTATTGGTTTATTCTGGTTTGTATCAATGTTGTAACTGTCTACCCTTGTAATTCCATTGGCTCCCCCTGTCATGGTATAGGTGGTAATTGTATAGGAGAGTACATCGTCGTTTGATTTTACCTCAAAGTCAATAAAAATTTCAAAGGGTCTGAATTCCCAGCCTTCTTTTTTTGACTCAGCGGCCAATTCCTCTGCTTGGGTTTCTACGCTTTTAATATCCTTCATGGCATGGCTCATCATAATATAATTTAACTGCTCCTGATACATGGCATCCCTTAGGCCCTGGACTTCAGGAATTCTCACATTATAGTTAACGAGTTTACCGTCAGACTTCATTTCTTTAGCCACTACAACCTTCGTTTCATTTTTGACCGGATGCTTTATGGCGATTGGTTCGGCCTGTACCGGTTCCGTTTTATGATTCATTCCCATTGCAGCGGATGAACTTGTCAATAACATAATACTTACTACACTTAGTCCAATCATTTTTTTACCTTGCATCATAACATCTCCTTTTCTTATATATTAAAGTCAGCTTATTTGATATACCCATTGCCAACGATAATATCAGATAATACTTCTGTTAGTATAACAGACTCTACAGCCCCATATAGCCGGGAGCAACTTTCTATTGCATAAACCGCTATTTATTTTTCTAAGCTGCCAATACCCATTCAACTATTTATGCTTCCCTACATTTTGAAGCATATCAAATTGCTTTACACTTATTAGACGGCTCAGGAAGCCAGAAAGTTTCAATAGGAATTTTATATTTTTTAAGCCTAAAGGTTTTTCTGAGAAAGTAAACTGATAAAAACATAACTCGATAGATTTATAACCGAGTGACTTCCTATATGAATTTCCCTTTAATTAAAATACATTATTTTAATAGGGCTGCTGCATTCTTATATAAAATACACGCCCTTGCTTCCTCGTTGTTTTCGGTAGCAAGAAGCACCCTCGAAAGGGTGATGGCTTGGGGTAAGGCAGGCCAATCTGAGCCATATAATAATCTTTCATAGCCAACTTCATTAATTAAGTACGTAATACTCTCTGCCGATTGACATGACAGCTCAGCAAGGGCTGATGGAAAGGCCTTAAGATACTCAGCAACCAGCTTATATTCTGCAATTCCACTGTGGCCGAAAATAAATTTGAAGTCCATTGGCAGTTCCTTTAGCAGCTCTCCAAATATCGCTACCCTTGTTGACTTCATAAGCTTCCACATTAGATTTGACACATTACTGCGCTTTAAGTGGGTTAAGGAGCCGGTGTGCAGCAATACAGGAAATCCAACCTCATAACAGGCCTTAAAAACATCCACAAGGGGTTTGAAGTCCCCCTTCAATTCTATCTCTGTTATTTTTAGCTTCAATCCCTTGGCTCCCAATTCTTTATATTGAACAATCTTTTCCTTCATTCTAGGGTCTTGGGGATGTACTGAACAAAAAGCAATAAATCTACCGGGATAGGCTTCTGCTAATTTCAACGCTTCCATTGAACGGTCACATTTTTCTGTACTCAAGGGAAGGACTACATTTTTCTGAATCATATTTTCCTCTTGAGATTTAAAACAATTTTCATAGGTTCCCCCATGAACCATATCCTTTAAAATTTTATAGCCCTCTCTGGAAAATTTGATAAGAGGAACTAACCCTTTCATTTTTTCATCAGGATCATTTTTCTTCCAATAGGGCACCGACAGGTCCATATGATTAATTGACGCCAATGTTGGATATTTCAGCTTTTTTCCTTTGCTGTCGGGATCTAATATTTTAAGCGGCACCACATTGGACATATGTGTATGGAAATCAATGATTTCTAGCTTTCCATCATAATCTACAACAAAATCGCCTTCCTTATTCAGCTTTAAATATTTTTCTCCTTTAACAAATTCCTGTTTTGTCATCCCATTAATCCACCCTTCGTTATTAAGATTTTCTTGACTATTTCAACCCATTTAATAATGTATCTAGTATTTTACTAATTACAGTATCCATATTTTCTTCCTGCTCAAATTGGTAATATTCTAAGCTTAAAACACAGGATGTAAGCATATAAGCGCAGAGCTTACTATTTAAATCCTTTCTTAGTTCGCCTTTTTGGATATAGCTTGTTATTACCTCTTCCAGCAGTTCATGGCTCTTAGGAACTTCATTTTCCAATATTTTCTTTTTTACTTCCTGGGAGCATTCGTTCGTAAATTTTTCTTTCAGCTTCATCAGCTTTAGGTCCCCTGCTTCAAATTTTCGACCTGCTTCTAGTAACCTAATGACATACTCCTTAAAGCTTAATTGTTCATCGATTTCTTTAATTTGATCTAGGGCCTGCTTTTTCTGGTCCCCAATTTGACTGAATAAATACTGGTATAAATCATCCTTATCTTCAAAATACTGATAAAAGCTTCCCTTGGGTATCCCGGCATCATTAACGATACGATCTATCGTAACTTTTTTATAGTGTACCTTTGAAAACACGCTCATTGCTGCATTGAGTATCCTATTTCTTTTTTCCGCTGATAGATTTAAAAATGTATCCTTCGGCACCTTTCATTCTCCTTTGCTCAAATCGTAATATGACTATTGGTCATATGACTTATAGTCATATATTATGCTTTATATCCGACCATGTCAAGTATTTTAAGGTAAAATTATTAAAAGTAAAGCCCTACTCCTGTGGGTACCGCCACTGGAGTAGGGCTTCGTTCATTTAGTCTATGCTTCTTTACGCATATCTATTTACTGCATCCTTTCCTTTTTGAGTAATCATAATTTTTCGCTTAAACAGACCTTTTTCAATAATATATCCCTGTCTAGTCAGATGGGAGGTAATGCTGGATACCTTAAGGGATCGCCATTGTTGATCCTTAATATATTGGGCAATTTTTTCTGGTGTTTTAGAAGCAACCTTTAAAAGACCCAAATAGGCATCATTTAATCCTACATTGTTAAGTTCAGCTTCCCTTTGGTTTAGGGTCGGCAATGTTTCCTTTGCTCTATTGGTAATATTGAATTCATAGAACCTTGAACCAATAACGCTTCCTCTCTCGATATAGCCGCCCCGATCTAATTTTTCGATTGATTCATTTGAAGTCTTTGAATCAACCCCTAGCGCATCTGTAATATCTGCCATATATTTATGTCCATCTCTTATTAAAGATAAAACTGCTTTGTCCATTTGATTTAAGGAAACCTTTTCCCTTTGCCCTTCACTTACCTTACGATTCCATCCTGGTTGTCCATAGTATTTAGAGGGCTTCATATAGGAGGCAATGACACCGACTACGATTGTTACTCCAAAGCCTACCAGCGCTAAATGAGTCCATTTTCCAATGGTAAAGATGCCCATTAATTCTGTTAATGTTAATACTGCCATGGTTATCATACCTGCTAATACGCCCCAAAATGCACCGTTGGAATTGAATTTAGGCCAAATGGCACCAAGACATAATAGTACAGCCGGTGGAACTAACCAAGCGTTTGCAAAGGCAAATAGATAGGTTGGTCCCCCTGGGAAGTAACACAATGCCCATGTTAGTAAACCTATGAGCAGCATGATAATTTTACTTACCTTTAAGGTTGTTTTCGCATCTGCCTTTGGATTGATCATCCTTTGATAGATATCCCTGGTTGCTGTTGATGTTGCCCCTAATGCAGATGTAGAGGCGGTTGAGATAGAGGCTGCCACTGAACCGATAATAAAAAAGGAAGAGATAATAGGTGGAAAAATTCCGGCTAAGACACCATAGGCTGCTGTTGGTGCAATTTTTCCTCCCCCTACAGTAAATACTTCTGGCATTGCTGCTCCTGCATAGGCACCAATAATAGCAAGGGGGATCATAAATACAGCAATCAACAGGATACCTGCTAAAGTAAAGGATTTTTTGGCAATCTTTTCACTTCTGCAGGATGCAATTTTCATCCAGTAGTAGTTATTCCCCCAAACTAAGGCGGCTCCAAATAACAGGCAGAAGGTCAAGGCACTTGGGTACTGAAATGATAGGATTTCCATACTTCCTCCAGCGATTCCCTCTGTAAAAACACTTGCGCCGCCCCATTTTGATTGTAAAAACTCAAATCCTCCGTATTTTTCCATAGTTAAGATTAAGAAGGTTGGTACAGCGATAATTCCCACGGTAACTTGGAAAAAGTCTGTGATTGTTGCTGCCCATAATCCACTGATATAGGTGAAAATTAGAATAATTCCAAAGGTTATTGCGATAACAGCCCATTGAGGCCATCCCACATAACCAGAAACAATCCCTGCACATGAAACGATATTATTTGCTAAAATACCACAAAGACCAACGATTGTTCCGCAGGCCACTACATTCCTCACCTTGCCGCTGTATCTCATTTCCAGATATTCTGGCAACGTCTGGGCCCCACATTTTCTTACAAAATCAGAAAATACCAAGCCATAAAAAATTAATCCTAAAGCTGAATAAATACAGCCCCATAAAAGTGAGCCCTTAATGCCATATAATATGGAATATCCTGGTGCTAAAGAAACTGTAGTTCCTGCAAACCCAATAGCTGCAACACCCATGATATTAATTAATAGACTTACTTCCCTGCCGGCAAGTATATAATCTGAAGTATCAGAGACCCATTTCTTACTGATAACGCCAGCTCCAATCATGATGGCAGCAAATATAACAAAGAAAATACTAAATATTACCTGCGTGTCCATTGAAATCCCTCCTTTAATTTTTGAGTATTGATTTCAAAGTGCCTTAAAAAAGCACTTTGAAATCAATTATTTTTTATTCTTCAACGATTGCCACTGCCCTAATCCAGCCGGCACTGGCCCCTTTAACGTTTATGGGTAAACAGATGAATTTAAAACCATAGGGAGGCAGCTTATCTAAGTTCGTTAATTTTTCGATATGGCAATAGGCTTTTTCAATACCGGCAAAGTGACCTTCCCAGATCAAGCTGCTATCCCCGGTCTCTTGAAATTCCTTTGCAATCAATCCCAATGGTCTATCCCAGCTCCAGGCATCAGTACCAACAACATTGATGCCATGACTTAGAAGCCATAGAGTCACTTCTTTACCCATACCGCAGCCCGCTGATAAATACTCTGGGGTACCCCATCGGCCTGCTGCATTAGTGCGGACTAAAACAATATCCCCTGGCTGCAATTTGTAATTCATCTTTTCTAATTTTTCTTCAAAGTCTTGAATTGTGGTGGCATAGCCATCGGGCTTATCGCTCATATCGATTACTACACCATTTCCCATGCACCATTCTAATGGAACCTGATCAATTGACCACGCTGGTTCTCCATTATTCATTGTTGGATGATAATGAATTGGCGCATCTAAATGGGTTCCTGAATGTACAGAAAGGTATACAAAATCATTTTGCCATCCTAAGCCATTGGGTAAATCTTCTTTTGTGGCCCCAGGGAAAAAAGCCAGCATTTCCTCTATCGTGTCTTCATGCTTTCTATGCTCTACCTTTGGTATCATCATAGGGGGATCACTTGGTAATCCTCCTTCAATGGCTATACTCAAATCAATTATTTTGCTCATTATTATGTCCTCCTGCTATTTTCAGTTTATTTCCGTAATCCGAGTATTTCCCTTGCTTCCGCTACGGTGGCTACTTGATTTCCGGCTTCCTTTATGAGATTGGCTGCCCTTGTAACAAGCTGGGCATTGGATTTAGCTAATTCTGTTTTACTAAACATAACGTTATCTTCCATACCCACTCTAATATGACCGCCCATAGCTATGGCTGCCAGCATAATGGGTATATGTCCTTTACCGATTCCTAGAGCTGACCAAGTGGAGCCCTCTGGTATTAAATTCTTTAAATAGACCAGGTTTTCAACAGTGGCAGTGGAGCCTCCAGCTGCCCCCAAAACGAATTGATAATGTATAGGAGCTTTTAAGATTCCTTTTTTCAAATAATACAGAGAGTTGTATATCATACCTGCGTCAAAAATTTCGATTTCAGGCTTTACATCATATTCCTGCATGGTTTTTCCTAATTGCTCTAAAAATTCAGGGGTATTTAAAAATACCGTTTTATGCTGCCAATTCATTGAACCGCAATCATAGGATGCCATCTCAGGCCTAATTGCCTTTAGATGGGCTTGTCTTGTTTCATCCGTTGCATTTAAGTCTCCTGAAGTGGTGCAGTTAATAATAATATCACATTTCTCTTTAATTAGTGCCACTGTTTCTTCAAACTTAGCCTTATCCATTGTGCCCTTACCTTCCTCGTCTCTCATGTGAAGATGGGCAATGGATGCCCCAGCCTGATAGCACTCATAAACATCATTGGCTATCTCCTGAGGGGTTAGGGGTATGTTAGGATTATCCTTCTTTGTTGGCCATGCCCCAGTAGTGGCCACCGTAATAATGGTCTTTGCCATTTGATTTCCTCCTTTTGTTTTTAATCTCTTTCTAAAAGCATGGCAACACCTTGGCCACCGCCACAGCAAAATGTAATCAGCCCTAGCTTGGCTTCTCTTCTTTTCATTTCATACACCATTTTAGTTGCTAGGATTGCTCCTGTTCCTGCAAGGGGATGTCCAAGGGCGATTGCGCCTCCATTTACATTTAGTTTCTCTTGATTGATGTTCAACTCTGATATACATGCCAAAGATTGCGCTGCAAAGGCTTCGTTCATTTCAATTAGGTCTATATCATCTAGGGCAACCTTGGTTTTTTCCAACAGCTTCCTTGTGGCAGGCACTGGACCAATACCCATAATATTTGGATCACAGCCTGCTGAAGCAAACCCTCTGTATCTTGCCAGTATTTCTAACCCTAAGGATTTTGCTAATTCTTCTTCCATCATTATGACAGCACCAGCCCCGTCACTCATGGGCGAGCTATTTCCAGCTGTAACCACTCCATCCTCTTTAAATACTGTTTTTAGCCTAGACATGGCCTCTATGCTAGCATCCTTTCTTAAGGGCTCATCATGCTCAAATACAAACCTTTTCCCTTTTCCTAAATCAACCTCCACCGGAACGATTTGTTCTTTAAAATAGCCTTCTTCTACTGCTTTGGCGGCTTTTTTATGGCTATTGATAGAAAAGCGGTCACAGGCTTCTCGGGATATATTATATTTAACTGCTAAATTTTCTGCTGTCATACCCATATTCGGATTCCCGATTTTTTCTGGAGACAGCCTTAGTTCTTCGCAAAACCTTGGTGTTTGAACGGCATAGGGTATCTCTGGCTTTAGCATAACATAGGGTCTTCTTGAATCACTTTCTACTCCTCCGGCGATGATTGCCTTTGCTTCTCCTGCCTGAATCATCATGGCCCCAAGGGCTATGGCATTTAAGGATGTACCACATTGTCTGTCTATCTCTAATGCTGGGGTTTCGATTGGAAGCCCAGCTTCCAGACTAACCATTCTTGCCATGTTATTGACATCGTGGCTCATCAAATTGCCAAAAATGACTTCATCAATTACTTCAGGCTTGATATTGGCTCTTTTAATAACCTCACTGACCACCAATGCACCAAGCTTATATGCCTCAACAGAGGCTAAGCTTCCTCTGCATTTACCCACGGGGGTACGGGCAGCAGAAACAATAACTGCATTTTTCATCTAATCCCTCCTTAAATTTGTTAGATTTCATTTCACCAATATTAATAAGCAATTAGTATGCCAATTTTTTATCAAAGAAAAAAGCCCTGAAAATACAGCTTTCATGCTATACATTTCAACGCTTTCTAGTGACGGTGTAAACATTTATTTACATGTTTGTATTAAATTTTTATCCCTGTCTCTTTAAACAGCCTTGATACAGTATTTTGCAAACAAAAGTTTACGTAAATAATTGTTTACACTTTTGCTGCCCTTCTATTCCAATCCATATTTCTCAATTTTTTTATATAATAAAGTCCTTGAAATTCCTAAGAGCTTTGCTGCCTTTGTCTTGTTATGATTGCAGTCTTGTATTGCCCTCATAATGGTTTCTCTTTCAATACTGTTTTTCATATCCTTTATTTGATACATGCCTTCCCTTGCCTTACTCGGTCCCAGCACCAGCTGCTTATCCTCAAAGTAATTTTCAAAATGCTTCCATTCCAGCCTTTCTCCCCAGGACATATTCATGGCCCTTTCAATGACATTTTGCAGCTCTCTAACATTTCCTGGCCATTTGTAATCTTGAAGCTTTGTTTTTGCCTCCTCTGTAATACCTGGAACGCTCATTCCCAATTGAAAATTTAATTTATCCAATAGATTATCTGCTATTAATGAGATGTCCTCTTTTCTGTCTCTAAGGGGTGGAATTTTAATTTTAATCACATTTAATCGATAATAAAGGTCGCTTCTAAACTTATTTTCTCTTATCATTTTCTTGAGGCTAATGTTTGTAGCAGCAATCAGCCGAACATTGACAGGAATACTGCCCTTGCCCCCAACCCTTTCGATTTCTTTTTCTTGCAGCACCCGTAAAAGCTTGGGCTGCAGCGTATAGGGAAGCTGATTAATTTCATCAAGAAATAAACTGCCCTGATTGGCCAATTCAAACTTTCCGATCTTGCCGCCACGCCTGGCCCCGGTAAAGGCACCTTCATCATAGCCAAAAAATTCTGATTCAAGCAATTCATTGGGTATCGCCGCACAATTAACCTTGACAAACTCAGAGGCAGCCCTGGGACTTAAATCATGTATTGAATGGGCCACCAGCTCTTTTCCACTGCCGGTCTCCCCTTCAATCAATACCGTAGAAGTGGATCTGGCGGCCTGATATATTTCGTCCTTCATCTGCTTTATCAGTGTACTATTGCCGATGATATTATTAATGGAATATTTGGCCCCTCTGATTTTCCTTAGTTCCTGTTGGTAATAGGCAATTTGATTTGCCATACGATTCACCTTGCCGGTAAAATCAAGGGCACTTTTCATCCCGATAATGATCACATGGATAAAGCCTGCCACCACCTCTCCATCCTTGAAAATAGGGATATAGGAGGTAAAGGCGTCCTTTCGATCAGGCCCCTTTGCTTTAATGGCATGACCTATAATGGGCTTCTTTGACTGTAATGCTTCATGAATCTTCGTATCAGGTATGATGTCCCGAACATACTTCCCCTTTATATCCTCAAGGCTGATTCCCCCCATAATGTCAGACCATGACTGATTAACATATACATATCTGCCCTCTTGATCAGTTATCGCCACACAGTCTAATTGATCAATAATGCGCTTTAACACCTCTTGATTGACTCCTTCAAAATTATCGATTCCCATGCTACCCCTCCAAGGCTGAATTAGTTCTTGCTTAAAAGTATTATTTATTCCTATTATGGATACATAGTAAGTCATATAATCACTGCATTAGGTATGGAAAAAATTTAGATAAAGTTAATGCTTTTAAAAATAAGTTAACCATATTTTATCATGGGTCTTTTTGATAAGCAAACAATTGGATTATTGTTGAATCAAAGTGTAAAAAACCGCCTATTGGTGAATGATTATATGGAAGATTGATTCATTATCGATGGAGTAAGCAAGAAAGCCTGTTGCTATAGTGGATTTATATGTGGCTATATAAAAATATAGGTAGCAGCTATAAAATATAAGCATAACCAAGCGGTTGAAAACTTTGTTAAATAGTATACAATATTACTTGGGCATGAAATATATTGCAAAATGTAGAAAATAGCAATTAATAAATATAAAAGAGGATGAACGATGGACTTTAATCAATTAAGATTTGTAGTTGAAGTGGTGGAAACGGGAAGCATATCTAAGGCTGCTAATAATTTGTTTATTTCCCAACCAAATCTAAGCAGTCAGATTGCTAACTTGGAAAAGGAAATAGGCAAAACCATTTTTTATAGAACCAACCGGGGTGTCACCTTAACTTCCTATGGGGTAGAGGTTTATCATTATGCCAAGGCCATGGTGGAGCAATACAGAATTGTTGAAAAAAAGTTATTAACTAAGGCCAATGAAAATAAGATTAAGATTGCATCCTTTGGTTCCGAAATCATCAATTCACAATTTTTTGAGGTTTGTAGAAATTATAATAAAAACAATTATGAGTTTGAGTTATGCGAATGTGGCGTTGAGAGCGCCATACAGAAAGTTGTTTACAGAGATTGTGATATAGCCCTCATTATTTATAGCGATTTTCAACACAAAAAGCTTACCCAATTTTTAGCAGCGGAAGGACTGGAATTAAAAAACCTTTTTACAGGACAAATGAAGGTCCATATCAGCAAAAACTCGCCGTTAAGCAGAAAAAAGCATATCAGTAATCCTGACCTTCAAGGGCTCTTCCATGTTAAAAAATCCTATCTTTTTGAAGGTATGTTTAGCTTTAACTATGAACTGGAATATCTGGGCATACCAGAAAATAGAAAAACCATATTAACCAATGGAAATAAAACCTATAATGATGCATTGCACAATCTTCCCTCCTTTGCTATGGAGATTGATTGGAAATGTAACAAGGAGCTTCCCAGTGATTTAGAGCGAATACCCTATGATAATAAAAAGCTGATTATTACCTGTGCAATGGTTAAAAGAAAAAATGAGCTTTTAAAGGAAGAATTGACCTACTTTATTGATAAGCTGGTAGAGGCCTATCGATGACTTCCCTAATTTAAGCCATACTTTTTGTTATACTAGATCATCCAATAAAATTGGATGATCTATGAATATAATAACTTCAAGGAGGAAGACCGATGAAAATGAAAAAAATATTAATTGCAATGATGATTACCTGTATGGTAGCAGGAGTTACTGCATGTGCTAATGAAGGGACTGCTGAGGGCCCTAATCAGGAAACACCACAGGAAACCGTTGATCAAGAAGCGGCAGAAGGTGAAGAAACAGATAGCAATACATCAGCTTCAGTTGACGGAAAAACCTCCGCTTCAATTGTTCCAGATGAATTAATTCAAACCTATGGGCCTAAAGGTTTCACTGAAGGGGATAAGAAAAAAGCTTTATTTGTCGTGGCTGATCCTAGAAAGTATAGTGTAAACTATGATTTGACAAATACTGCCATGAGGCATTTTGAGGAGAAGGGCGTCGAGGTTGAGCTAAGGGATTTATACGATATGAACTTTGATCCGGTTGTATCACCAGAGGAATTCTACTTTGCTAAGGACGGAGAAGGCACCCCTTCAGATGACATTAAAAGGGAGCAAGAATTTGTAACCCAGGCTGACTATATCATATTCTGTTATCCTAACTGGCATGACACACCTACTGCCATTGTAAAAGGCTATATGGAAAGAGTATTTTCCAAAAAATTTGCTTATCAGGATACTGAAAACGGTTTAGAGGGCCTATTAAAAGGTAAATCTATCTATACAATCATGAATGCTGGATTCTTAGGCGGTGGACGAGGATATATCGGAGACGGTGTAGGAATAGATGATCAAGCATGGGATGAGTATATGACTGCTTTCAAAGTACTTGATGATGATACTGCTGGCTTCTGGGGAACTGAAAATAAAGGAAGATTTGTGAATGACAGAACTCCCAAAAACAGCTCCGAAAACTATCAAGCAGAAATCAATGAATTAAGACAAGCACTAATCTCTAATTTGGATGAGGTATTTTTCAAATAAAAAAATCACTAGCTAAGGCTGCGTATTTCCAATACGCAGTCTTTTAAATAAATAATGAAATAATTGAAAGGTTTCTATAATATATTAAAATAACCTAGCATGTTTATTTTAAAAGTGTTTTATATGGGCAAAAAAATCTTGGAGGAGATGGAATGAAAAAAGTATTTAGTTTGGTGCTAGTATTCATGTTGCTGGCTAGCAGTTTTTCTGTTGCTTTTGCGAACGAAGCAAAGACAACAGTAGAAAAATTAGCCACTGTTGTATGGGATCAGGTCTTCTATAATTACTTTGGTGAACAGGTAACCCTTAGAGTTACCCTTGCAGGGGCTATAGGGAACCAGCTTGATGAATATCGAGTGGAGTTTGAGGAATACAACATAAAGTACCTTGATTCCTATGAAGATAATCCTGAGTACTTTGAAGAGGTTGTCGTAGATGGCAATGCTACATACAAATGGAATGGAAAAGGTGACCTGGTAGATGATGGAGTTATTATTATTCCTGTTGCTTCAGGTGCTACACTAACCATTGAGGTTTTAGATGGGAAAACCTCTTTTGATTTTTATCCTGGCTACTATTCATTCATTGATGAAGAAAAAAAGGTCCTGGTCAATGGAATGGGGCAAGCCTATGAAATGACTACCGGATCTCCTAAAATATTCGTTGCTGAGCTGGAAGGAAACTACGATGATAGGGTATACGAATTCCCCTTGGATCTTTACGGGCTTAAACTAGGCCTGCTAATCGTTGATCCTGAAACATATCCATTACCCGGTGAAAGCAATATACCTCTCGAAAAAACAGCATCCCAACCCGAGTCTAAAATATAAAAAAAGTTGTGATTGGCTGGATAAGCTAAATCACAACTTTTTAATAGTATTAGCTACTTCTTAATTACCCGCTTCATAACTTAGTGATTCATTTAAAACAAATTTTCGTAGGGCCTTTGCCAACCCATCATTATCATTTGTATCGGTAATAAAATCTGCCGCTTCTTTTATTTCGTCAACGCCATTTCCCATGGCAATACCTAATCCTGCAAATCTGATCATACTGATGTCATTTTCATTATCTCCTGCTGCAATAATTGCTTCCCTTTCTATCCCCAATGATTCTGCTAATTTTTTAATTCCAAAGCCCTTGCAGACCCCGTTGTTCATTACATCTAAAAAATCAGCTGAAGACTTACATATCTCCAGATCGAGGGTTTCTTTCAATTTCTTTTTTGTTTTTTCCACCAGTCTGCCATCCTCTGAAAAGATCACGAATTTATAAATCGCTTCCCCTTTGTCTAAGACATCCTCCATGGATTTCATTATTTCAATCTTTATTTTATCCTCTTCCTTAGCCGTCTTGGATGAATCATAAAAGGAACCCACCAGTTGTTCCAGTCTTCGGGCATAGATTGTATCTTCACTATACATATAACAATCTACCTTATATTCTTTACAGACCGCTAATACCCTACGGCAATTCTCCTTTGAAATGGGGTCAGCAAATATCGTTTGAGCTTGGTTGACATCTCTAATCACAGCGCCATTACAGGCAATAACAGGTGCATCAATTTTTAAGTCCTTCACATGGGTCTTTAGGGTTGTATAGATTCTTCCCGTTGCAATTGCAACAATCACCCCTAAATTTTGTAGCTCTGCTAAAACATTTTTATTTTCTTCAGATACCCTTTTATTGCTATTCAATAGGGTACCATCCATATCAACTACTACTAATTTATAGTTCATAAATCTTCCAGCCTCCATACTGTTAGGGGCCAGAAGCCTCACCTCCCTGTGGATTTATCCATATTCCTTTATCTAATAAAGCTGAATGTATTTAGGAAGTCCATTCTCCATAATCAGTTGGGGTGTTCCCATGACCAGGGGTTTAATATATGCAATGGCTTCTGTTGTAACGTGGTTTCCTTCTGGTGTAATCCATTGGGTTGGAAAATATTTAATATGATTAGCCACTTTTGAGGCTTCCACCTTAATGGTTTCTACCTGATAGGGATCACCTTGCAATCGATTGATTCCCACCATAAATCCCGTGTCTCCTTGGGCGGCATATTCAACAGCATCTTTCCCCACCATGTAGGCTTCCTCAATATCTGTTTGAGATACAGAATGCATGGCACAACGCTGGGTTACCATCAGCTCTAATACTTTAACCCTGGGGGTAATCCCTTCTTCAATAATTAGATTTTTTAAATAACTGCCGACTCCCCCCAGCTGAACATGGGAAAATCGATCATGCTTACTGGTAAAATCCGTATCATATAGATACTTACCCCTTTCATCCTTTAAGCCTTCTGAAACCACAATGAATACTTTTTTCTTCTCATTGAATTTATTCTTCACATCGATTAAAAACCTTTCCTTTGAAAAGGCCACCTCTGGTAAATAGATAAAATCAACAATGGGCTCGTCTGCTACTTTAGCAAGGGCTGAACTGGCAGCTAACCAGCCCGTGTCCCTCCCCATGGTTTCTAGAATAAAGATACCATTATTGGTATAGACGCTGGAATCTAAATAGGCTTCTAGTGTGGTGGTGGCAATATATTTTGCAGCACTGCCAAAACCCGGGGTATGATCTGTGTGGAATAGGTCATTGTCAATTGTTTTAGGGATTCCAATAATTTGTGCTTTTAGCCCCTTCAGCTTGGCATATTGACTGAGCTTACTGACTGTGTCCATCGAATCATTTCCACCAATATAAAACAACGTATCAGCTTCTAATTCATCCATTATATTAAATAACGCATTATACTCTGCTTCCCCTTCAGTAAAGTCCTTCATTTTATATCGACAGGAGCCCAGGGCCGATGAAGGAGTGTATTTTAGCATGGCCAGGTCCTCATTACCGATGTCTGACAGATTAATGATTCTTTTCTCTAATATCCCTTCGATGCCATTAATTCCACCGTATACACGATCAAAATACCTAGCCTCTCGATTTCCTTCTACAACCCCCACAACGCTGGCATTAATTACTGCTGTAGGGCCTCCTGACTGTGCAACAATACAATTTTTCATTTTAACGCTCCTTTGCTGTCATACCGCCTTATAATTGTGATTAGAGGTCATCTATACTACTATTTACTTGCTGATAAGTCTTAAGGCCTGATCAACTATATTTTCTACTGTGAATCCAAACCTTTCAAACAACAATTCCCCGGGTCCTGAGGCCCCGAAATGATCTATTGAAATCATATCCCCATCAAGGCCCATATATTTATGCCAGCCCACCGAAGACCCTGCTTCTACCGCCAGTCTTTTCGTTACCTCCCTGGGCAGCACAGTATCTTTGTATTCCTGGGTCTGTTCTTCAAATAGCTCCCAGGAGGGCATACTAACGACCCTGGCCTTGATATCCATATTGGCTAATATTTTTGAAGCTTTTTCTATTAACTGCACCTCAGAGCCAGAGGCCATTAAAATTATATCCGGTGTTTCATCCCCTTGCCCCCTTAAGATATATCCCCCCTTTAGGGCAGCTTTCCCTGAATTCTCTAATGGGGTCAGATTTTGTCTTGACAGGACTAATGCTGTGGGCCCTTCCTTTCTTGTCAATGCCCTATACCAGCCTGCGGCCGTTTCACAAGCATCAGCAGGTCTGAAAACCGTAAGATTCGGTATACTCCTAAGCATTGCCAGCTGTTCAATAGGTTGATGGGTAGGCCCATCTTCTCCCACCCCGACACTATCATGGGTTAATACATAGGTAACTGGAAGGTTCATTAGGGCAGACAGCCGCATAGCGGGCTTCATATAGTCACTAAAAACGAAAAATGTCGCTCCATATACCCTTAGGCCTCCATGTAATGCCATTCCATTGAGTATAGCTGCCATGGCATGCTCTCTAACTCCGAAATGAAGATTTGAACCTGTATAGTTTACTGATGAAAAATCTTCCCTGTTGTTCATATGGGTCTTAGTTGAAGGGGCTAAGTCTGCAGCGCCTCCTATTAGATTTGGAATTTTTTCAGACAGCCTATTAATTAGTTTGCCTGAAGCAGCCCTGGTGGCCATGTTCTCTTTAAAATTCCAATATTCTTCTGATTCCAGATAGTCTATTGGGAGCTGGTTACAATTCCATCTCTCAAATTCTGCTGCTAACTCAGGATAGGCCCGATGGTATGCCTCCCATTTGCCCTGCCAATTACGTTCTTCCTTCTCCCCTTTTTCAATTAGAGCTTCCATATGGTTTTTCACAGCCACCGGCACAATAAAGGCTTCCTTTTCATCCCAGCCTAAAAATTCCTTCATTTTTTTGATGTTCTCTGCTCCCAAGGGTTCTCCATGGGCAGAGCTCTTCCCTTGTTTAGCTGGGCATCCATAGCCTATTTCAGTCTTAATCACAATTAGCGATGGCTTAGAATAATTTCCTTTGGCGGCTTCGATTGCTTTTTCTATTCTATCAATATCGTTTCCGTCAGCAACCTCATAAACCTCCCAGCCACATGCGGTAAATCTACTGGCAACATCTTCAGTAAAGGCCAGTCCTGTGCTTCCTTCAATGGTGATGGAGTTTGCATCATAGAGTACAATTAATTTCCCTAATCCCAGGGTTCCGGCAAGGGATACTGCTTCGTAGCTGACCCCCTCCATCAGGCATCCGTCTCCAGCTAAAACATAGGTGTAATGATCTACAATATCATGATCTGGTCTATTAAAACGGGCGGCCAAATGGGCTTCTGCCATGGCCATTCCCACGCCATTGGCAATCCCTTGTCCCAGGGGCCCTGTGGTTGTTTCCACCCCAAGGGTATGGCCATATTCAGGATGTCCCGGTGTTTTACTGTCTAACTGCCGGAAGCTTTTTAAATCATCCATCGTCAAGCCATATCCGAACAAGTGAAGTAAGGAATACAATAATACGGACCCATGGCCTGCTGATAAAATGAATCGATCTCGATTGATCCATTGGGGATTTTGGGGATTATGTTTCATATTCCTTGCCCACAGGGTGTAGGCCATTGGTGCAGCCCCCAGGGGCAGCCCAGGATGGCCTGAGTTTGCTTTTTCAACTGCCTCTGCCGATAAAACTCTAATGGTATTGATGCTTAATTGATCTATGTTCATCTCATTTTCCCTCCATTATCGATTTTGTACGCCTGTCTTGCTTAATCTCATCCCCCCTATTTGTTTTCCTATTCTCTTGATTTAATTATAATATGCTATCCTCCCTTCTATCAACAGAACCGCCATACTTAATGCTTCCATAATGATGCGGTAAAGGGTATAAACAAAGGTTTTTTTAAGTGCTTACTACATCATTAGAGAAATAGTTTTATAACTTGGCCTCCTTTAACTATGATATAATCTAACAAAAAAAGGGTGGTAGCTAAAATGGAACATCTACTTGAAAAATACAAAAATGAATTAGATACCCTAGTATTTGATGACTTTACCAGTGAAGCTGCCTTGGTTATCGGTCAAAACATCATTGATATTGCCAAGGAGTGCAACTATGCAGTAACCATTGATATTAGTAAATTCAATCATCAGATATTTCACTTTTCCTTCGATGGAACCACACCGGATAAGGATCTATGGGTACAGCGAAAAAAAAATGTGGTACAGCACTTTCTTACCAGCTCCCTCTACATGGCAGCCAAGTTAAAGAAGGATGGTGCCAGCCTTTCTGATAAATACGGATTGCCAGCCGATCAATACACTGCCACCGGAGGGTCAGTGCCGATTATTGTAAAAAATGTAGGCGTCATCGGTGCCATTACCGTGGCCGGCTTGACACCAGAGGAGGATCATCATCTGGTAGTAACAGCCATGAAAAAGTATTTAGACAATCAAAAATAAGGAGATGAATAGAATGAACATATTTTTTAATATCCCTACAAAATTGCACTTTGGGGTAAACAAAATAGCGTCTTTAGGTGATATTGCCAGTAAATACGGTGAGAAGTGTCTTTTGGTTACAACCAAGAATGAACCTCCCCTTGAAGGGCTATTTTCCAAGGTAAAGAGTATCTTAAATAACAAGAAGATCGAAGTAATTCACTTTGATGAAGTTATACCCAATCCGGCAACGGATATTATTGAAAAGGGAATTAAAATCCTTCAAGAAAATAATATTGATTTTGTTGTGTCCCTTGGGGGCGGCTCCAGTATTGATACGGCTAAGATTATCTGTTTACTGAGTGAATCTGATGAAATTGACTGGCCTCATATTTTTCAAACCTATCATAATCCCCACGGCCAATATTTGCCCCTATCTAAAAAATATATCCCTCATATTGCTGTACCAACCACAGCTGGAACCGGCTCAGAAGTAACCCAGGCGGCTGTGATTACCAGTGGGGACGATAAAAATACTGTTTTTCACCCCCTAAATTATTCTGATGATGCTATCTTAGACCCTAATTTACTTGTAACGCTGCCAAAGAAATTAACTGCTTCCACAGGCTTTGATGCCTTTTCCCATGCCTTTGAAAGCTATATCCATCCTGCTGCTTCTCTTTTCAGTGAACTGGCATCAATAGAAGCAATTAAAACCATTAAAGAATACTTGGTAAAATCCGTGAAGGACTTAAAAAATGTTGATTACAGAAAACAGCTATTATATGCCCAGACCTTAGCAGGGGTTGGATTATCAAATGCCGGTGCATCGGCTCCCCATCCCCTAAGTGAGATTATTGGCGGGATTACAGGAATCAGCCATGGTGAGGCCCTAGCCCTTGTATTCCCTGAATTTTTACGTCGGCAATGGCATCTCAATACCACTAAATTTGCAACCGTTGCCAGGATTTTTGATGGTGCTTTAGAGACAGTATCTGATCGGGAGGCAGCCGCTAAATTGGGGGATCTTATCGAGCAGTTCCTTAAGGAAATCGAGCTCTTCTATCGATTTGAGGATTATCATGTGACAAAGAAGCAGTTTGATGACATCGTTAATTGTCCTATCCTTGGATTTTTACCCTTTGGCAGCAAGGCCGATTTGCAAAGGATTATTCTTGATTCTAAGGAGCTGAGATAATCGCTGAATAATTGCAGCATTTAGATAGTCAATACTAATACCAGGGCAAGGGTGCCCTGGTATTTAGTTTTATTTAGCTTTAAGTAAAAACAAGGCCATAACAAGTAAAAGACCAGAAACATGTTTCTGGTCTTTTACTTGTTATGGCGATAGCTATAGTAATTCAAATCCGGCGGTGAAATGTCTTAAGGAGGTAATCGGTCCTTCATACACAAGCTTCATCCCCCTATATTGCTCTCTATTTTTGTAGATTTCACCCAGGGCATTGGCAATTACATCCATATGGCTATTGGTATAGACTCTTCTGGAGATGGCTATTCTCATAGTTTCCAGCTCAGGCCAAATTGGTTCTCCTGTTTTCTTATCCTTTGAACCAAAGGCACAGGCCCCTAACTCTACAGCTCGAACCCCTGCCTCTTCATATAGGGCACAAACCAGTCTTTGGGATGGGAATTCATGCTGGGGAATATGGGGGAAAAATCTTCTTCCGTCTACATAAACTCCGTGACCCCCTGTGGGCTCAACGATTGGAATTCCCTTTTCCTTTAATTTGTCCCCTAGATATTTTACTTGATTGATTCGATATTCAAGATATTGTTCGTCACAAACCTCTTGGAGGCCCACTGCCAGCGCTTCCATGTCTCTTCCAGACATACCGCCATAGGTGACAAAACCTTCATGTACAATGGCTAATTGATTTGCTATGGCAAATACATCTTTATTTCTGGTTACGAAAAGCCCCCCGATGTTTACTAATCCGTCTTTTTTTGAGCTCATTGTGGCTGTTTCACAATAGGAAAACATCTCTCTGGTGATTTCTTTGATTGATTTATTTTGGTAGCCTTCTTCTCTTTGCTTAATAAAATAAGCATTTTCTGCAAGCCTAGCACTATCAATTACCACAGGGATATTATGCTTTTTAGCCAGGGTACTTACCGCTTTAATATTTTCCATAGAAACAGGCTGGCCCCCATTATTATTGCAGGTAACGGTGATGATTACAACGGATATATTTTCTGCACCCTTATCATCAATTAATTTTTGCATTTTATTCAGGTCAATATTTCCTTTGAAAGGATGGGCTTCGCTTGCTGCATCCATCCCTTCATCGATGACATAATCTACTGCTAAGGCTCCCAACACCTCTGCATTTCCTCTGAAGGTATCAAAGTGCATATTTCCAATAGCATATTTACCTTCCTTTGCATAGATCTTAGCCATAATATAATCTGCTGCTCTTCCTTGATGGGTAGGCTGTACATAGGGCATTCCAAATACATCTTGAACCGATTCCTCTAAATGATAAAAGCTATTGCAGCCCGCATAGGATTCATCCCCAAGCATTAGAGCAGACCACTGATGATTACTCATGGCTGATGTTCCGCTGTCAGTTAGGCAATCTATATAGACCTTGTCTGCCCTAAGTCTAAAGGCATTGTAGCCAGCCTCCTTAAGCCATCCTTGTCTTTGTGCCTTTGTGGTTTTTTGAATTGGTTCCACCATTTTAATTCTAAATGGTTCTGCTGTCATAAATTTCATCTTCATTCTCCTCTCCACATACTATTCATTGATCGATAAGATGATTACATCCCCTCGAGTTGCTTGTCCCAGCTTTGAAGGGGCCACGGTTTTTCCCTCTAGATTTGTAATGACTACGGCAGTAATTAATGACGGTATTTTATCTTTAATGCCCTCAATGTCCACTGTAAGCAATGGATCCCCTGAATTTACCCAATCTCCTGTCTTGACATGGAGCTCAAAGCCTTCACCATTGAGATTAACTGTATCAATGCCAAAATGAATTAATATCTCGTAACCATCATCTGCTTTAATCCCAATGGCATGCTTGGTGGGGAAAATTGATATGATTTCCCCCCTTACAGGGGAGCACAGCTTTCCATCGGTTGGATCAATACAAAATCCATCACCCATCATCTTCTGGGCAAAAACTGGATCTGGCGCATCGGCTATTGATTTAACCTCACCGGTAAGGGGTACTGCCCAGGATAGCTTTTCATTCTTCTTAAACAGCTTTTTAAACACCTATAGTTCACCACCTCTACTAGTCTGAATAATAATTTCTCTTATCCTTCTACTCAAAGCTACATTTTTGCTTCTCTATTCTAAGTTTAATATTTGGGGTGATTGTTTGCAAAAAAACGTTTCACCACATAATTGTGGTAGTCTGTTGACAAAAAATTTGTTTTAATGACATATATCCTTCGTATTACCCTAAAACTAAATCTGAAAAATATTTCTCAATACACCATTGACAATCTAACTTAACACATGTATTATTGTATTAAGTTATTAGTACAATAATACAATAATACAATTCACACTAAGAAAGGAGTGACCTAAGTGCCTTGGGATTTAAAATCAGACCGACCACTATACACACAATTGATTGAACAAATCGAAATTAAAATCTGCTCCGGGGAATATCCACCGGGTACCAGGCTTCCTTCAGTAAGAGAGCTGGCACAGGAGGCTGCTGTTAACCCAAATACCATGCAAAAATCACTTTCAAAGCTGGAGGAGGATGGATTGCTTTATTCACACCGAACCAGTGGAAGATATGTAACGGAGGATGCAAAAATGATTCAACAGACAAAACATAAAATAGCAGAGGAGCAAATCTCAATATTTTTGGAGAAAATGCAAAGCTTGGGCTTTAGCAAAACCCATACCCTTTCTATAATTACATCGATGCTGGAGGAGGAGAAAAAATGAATTCAATTTTAACATGTGAGCACCTCACTAAAAAATATGGCACTAAAGTAGCTTTAGATAATATTGATTTGAATATTGAACGGGGAAAAATTGTGGGTTTGCTTGGCCCCAATGGCAGTGGAAAAACAACCTTTATCAAGCTTTGTAATGACCTTTTAAAGCCAACAGACGGTGAGTTGAAAATAGCAGGTACTATACCTGGAATTGAAACCAAAAAGATTGTCTCTTATTTGCCAGATAAGACCTATCTAAATGACTGGATGAAGGTGTCGGAAATCATCCGGATGTTTGGGGATTTTTATGAGGATTTCAACCTTGAAAAAGCCCGTGATATGTTAAAAAGGTTGGATATTGATCCTTCTGAAAGACTAAAGACCCTGTCAAAGGGAACCAAAGAAAAGGTTCAGCTAATTTTGGTTATGAGCCGTGAAGCCCAGCTCTATTTGCTGGATGAGCCTATAGGAGGGGTGGACCCGGCGGCAAGGGACTATATTTTAGACACCATCATCAACAACTATAAGGAGGATGCAACCATCATTATTTCGACCCATTTGATTTCAGACATCGAAAAGATACTTGATGATATTATCTTCCTAAAAAATGGCCAGGTGGTACTTGCAAAAACAGTTGATGATATCCGTAATGAAAACGGAAAATCGATTGATACTTTGTTCAGGGAGGTTTTTAAATGTTAAGTAAACTTTTGAAATATGAGTTACGGGGAACAGCACGTTTCTTTATCCCCCTCTACCTTACCATTTTAGTCTTTGCTGTAATTAATAGCTTTTCTTCAAATATTTTTATTGTGGCAGAAAATATACCTCTTCTGTACAGCCTGCTCATGAGCTTGAGTATGTTTGTCTATGGAGCCTTGATGGTGGGATTGGTGATTATGACATTGTTTGTTATGATTCAACGATTTTATAAAAACCTCCTGGGGGACGAGGGCTATTTGATGTTTACACTTCCAGTCTCATCAGAAAAGCATATTTTTAGCAAGCTGACTGTTTCGATGTTTTGGACCATTGCAAGCAGTATTGTTGCGATATTTTCGATTTTCATTATATTTTCAAGGAATGTTTTCACTTTAGATTTTTTAAAGGAACTGACAATGGCCATTACCCTATTCATTGAGCATTTGGGCGGGTTTACCTATATTTTTATCCTAGAAGGCATTGTACTGATTTTATTATCCCTTGCTTCTACCATTTTAAATATTTATGCTGCCATTGCATTGGGGCACCTTTATAATAAGAATAAGCTTTTAATTTCCTTTGCTATGTATATTCTACTGAATATGATTCCACAGATACTGATAGTATTAGCTAGCTTCTTCTTCTTTATTTTTAATCAAGAGGTTCCTATCATGCCTAACTTCATACCCAGTGCCCATCACGTAAATTATTTCTTATTGGGGCTTATTGTATTTACTGGGGTGATTACCATAGGATACTTCATTCTAACCAATTATATTTTAAAGAGGAGATTAAATTTAGAATAAAATTGCCATAAAGACAAGAGGCTAACAAAAGGGACTTTCCCTTGTTAGCCTCTTAACGCTATTCTAAATTATACTTTTTTGCTGCGGCATCGATGGCTTCTCTACAAGCCTTTACCCCTGGGGCAATGCCTTCGGGATGTTTAAATATAGCTGATGAAAGGATTGCCACATCTGGATTGCAAGCAATTAATGGTTCCATGTTGTTATGTCTTAAGCCTCCATCTATTGCTAACTCGCATTTAGGGTTCTTTTCATCGATCAATTTTCTTGCTCTTTTTACCAGATCAACAGCACTTTTTCTCCATCCCCAATTATCCTTGCCATCGGTTTCGTCAACTCCGTGAACCACCACATGTAATCTGTCAATGTCGTGAATAGATTCTTCTACAAAGCTTAAAGGGGTGTAGCATCCGATGGTCAGTCCAATTTTCATACCAAACTCTCGGCAATAGTTGATAATATAGGCCAGGGGTGCACCAATAAAATGCTCAGCTGGTAGGATTAACATATCGGTACCAACAGCCGCAAGCTTTTCGATAAATAATCGATCGCAGGTTTCTGTATAAAAATGGCATTCAATCATTTTATCAGTTACTGGTCTAATACCTTCTATGATCTGATGGCCACCCATCAACTGTAAATTTTTCAAATCATGCATGTCTGCCGCATCTGAATGGACATAATCTGCTCCAGCATCTACCGCTTCCTTGACTACCGCTGCAATATTTCCATAGTTAACGTGGGCTAACCCTGCTGCAATTTTTATATGTTTCATTCCATCATCACTCCTTATTTTTCTTATACCCATAGTCTATCACAATGGATATTTCCTTACTGTAAATATAATTACCATTACTTATGGTACTTCTCTAATTTTTTTTTGTTTTGCTCTTCATAAATACCCTTGAGTATTTTAGCAAATTTCTGCATATCGTCATAGACCAGTACAGTAGGTAAAACGACAGTATTTCCCTCTAGCTCTTCTTCTAGCCTTTGTGTGGTAATAATTAAATCTACTTCATCATGATTGATTTCGTCAATCATAGAAATGGGCAACACTCTTTTTACCATAAGCTGATTAAAATTATTCTTTAAGATTTCAATCATTAATTTGATTTCGCTGTAGCTGGAATGATAAATCACATAGGTTGTAAGTGGTCTTTTACTGCGTTCTATGGCAGCCGCAATATGCAGGGCAATATAGCCGACCTCTTCTATGGGAATTTCATAGCTGTAATACTCTTCAAATATTGATTTGCTTTTTAAAGCAATTTCAAAGGGTTCAGAATAATTCTTTCTGATTTCATCAACCCGTATATTATCAAAATCAAGTCCATATTTGATTTTGTTGGTAACGGACTTTAGGTGGTGAATCAGCCCATTATAAAAGGTTTCTTCATCGGTAATATGGTAGCTTGCTTTTGTCAATTCGATGATTTCCTTAGTAACGATTTTATTAATTACCAGCATTTTTTCATTTATGTTCCAATCAACATCCTCAAAATGAGTTTTTGATACGATGGTAATGCCAAATAGATGCTGGCTGCTCCCTTTGAAAGCAACTGGGGTGACTCCCCAACTATTTTTTCATAGGCTGCCTTAAGAGAAAGAATTAATTCACTGTCTGGCGCTACATAGAGCAGCGGCATTTCCTTTATTACTTATCAATTGCCTCCCTACATACAAAAGTACAAAAGAATTAGATAAATACAAGAGGCCTTCTAAAAAGAATGCCTCTCGTTTATATATTTAATCAATGTTCAATGCTTCTTTAACTTCTGTGGCAATTGATATTACCCTTGGTCCATAGATTATCTGGATTCCTTTATTGTTTCTTACCACTCCCTTGGCTTCCAGATTTTCAACCCAGGTTCTGTCATCCGCCACTAATGCAGAGTCCTTAACGGTAACCCGAAGCCGGGTTGCACAATTACCAACACTTTCAATATTGTCCTTGCCGCCAAGATGTTCAATAATTCCCTCAATCAAGCTATTGACACCTTGTTCTTTGCTTTGTTGCTTTTCTTTATAATCACTCTTTGAATATAGTTTTACATTTTTATCGTCTTCGCCTCTACCTGGTGTAAGGATATTGAACTTCTTAATGGCCCATTTAAACAGAAAGAAATAAGCTGCGAAGTAAGCTGGAACTAAAAGTAATAGAGATAACGCATGTACCTTATGGGGCTGGAATAGGTTGGGTATCATAAAGAACAAAGCGTGTCCATTTATAGAAACATTGGTGATCTCTGCCAATACATAAGCAAGTCCTGCTAAGGGTACGTGAATAAGGTAATACAATAAAGGTGCCACAAATAAGAAGGTATACTCAATCGGTTCACTTATGCCTACAAACATTGCTGTTAATGCAGCAGGAATAACAATAGAAGCTACTAGTTTTTTATTTTTAGGCTTAGCAGTTGCATAAATCGCTGCTGCAGCCCCTGGAAGTCCCCCAAATTGGAATAAAATTCTTCCTGTCGTAAAATTACGTACGATATAGCCTGTGGCTTCAGGGGAACCGGCTTGTCCAATAATAATATTTCTTACCCCTTCATAAAGTATACCGCCGATCTCCATAGTTCCCCCAACCCGTGTATACTCGATGGGGAAAGCAATTAAGTGATGGATACCAAAGGGCAACAGCGCTTTATCAGCTGCACCAAATAGGAATGTTCCAAATAACCCAGAGCTTGTGATAAACTTTGTCAAGCTTTGGAGCATTGCAGCCAGCACAGGCCAAATATAATAGGTGGCAATTCCTAGGGGTATTGCAAATAATGTAATTAATATGATTACAAATCTAGGACCACTGAAAAATGAAAATACATTTGGCAATTCTTTTTTATACCATTTGTTGTGAATTGCTGCAGTAACAATACCTGTCAAAATACCACTGAAAATACCCATGTCAAAGGTGAAGATACCAGCAAGATTTTTCCATAGAGAACTATAGTTTTGAGCTTTTTCCATGGCCCATCCTAGGTTATTCACCAGGTAGTCTACTGAGGTGGTATCGGCGGTCCATCCATTGGCACCGGCATAGGTACTAATAACAGTATTAAAGCTCATAAACATAACAAGTCCTGCAAAGGCGGCCCAACCCTTTTCCTTCTTTGCTAACCCAAAGGCGATGCCAACCGCAAACCAAAAAGGCAAATAGCTCATAATCATGAAACCAATACTTGCAATCACTGAAAATAGCGTGTGCAGAAGTGTCCCTTCTGTCAAAATATAACCAGTAAATGAGCTTGCAATACTTACATAAAAACCAACTAGCACAAGAAGAATAATGGGAATCATCATTGAACCTGAAAATGTTTGTAACTTTTCTCTCAACTGCAACTTCTCTTTCATTAAGTTCACCTCTCCTGTAATATGGCATTTTGTTTGACCAAGCATACAATCCTTTTTCTCTTTAATTATCGATAATTAAGATATTATTAATAATTATATAGATGAAAACGTTATTTTTAAATACTTTGTCTATAAATCTAATTGCCACATTAAAGCGGTAATTTCTACTTATTTTGTTTTTAGCTTACCTTAACAACCCCCATTTCATAGGAAAAAAACAAACTTTGCTATGAGATGAAAAAAAGCCCCTATTGTAAAGGGGCTTGCTAGCGGCTTATCAATATGCTCTTTTGCACTTAAAAATAATCTGAGAAATAAGGAGTCTCCTGTTCAATTGAATCCTCTAACATATCAACAATTTCTGGGCTGCAAATAAGCCGACCAATCTTATGAAGATAGTCAGGCCGCTTATACCCAAGCAGCATGGTTGCCATGGTTTGAATATCAATCCTTGAATCTCCCCTTTCTCCTGATGGGGTAATCTCCCCTTTACCATTCGGGTGTATACGAAGGGTGAAAACCCCTTGGTTCCATGAGAGCAGAGGATCGTCAAGGGTAAAGGTCCACGCTCGCTCCTGGTTGTCTGGTTTAAAGGGATAGCGCTTAATAAACTGTACGATATCCACAATTCGAGCCATATAATAGGGCGAAATTATTTCCTTAATGTCAGCATCCTCTAACAGAAATGCCAGAGGCTCATCTGTATGGGTCTTTCCTACAACCTTTGTGATCATGGAAAAATGAGCGCTGATAAAGTTCCATAATCCACTACGGGCTTCTTCATTGATAAAAATCATATCTTTGATGTGGAATACTTCGTCAGCTATCCAGTACAGCACATAGCCGTCGGGCTGCCTGTTCTCATTATAATATATGGCGGCATTCAAATCATCATAATCCCAACGCCAATATTCGTCCCAGGCCAATTCATTCCGCAGCATGGCCCCATGCCGTTGATTGGCAAATCGAGCATAGGCCTTTTTGACAACATCACTGTCGGTATCGACACGTTCAACCTCTCCCCCTACCCGTGTGTTTTTAGGCAGCTGATAGTCCTTCACCTCAAATATTATTTTATCTGAAATAATTTCCCAGCCCTTTCTACGATAATAGGGAATAGAATAGGGATAAAGATAGGAAATTGACTGCTTCTTCTCCCTCATATTGGTAAGGGCCTGATAAAGAAGCTTGTGCATTAAGCCCATATTTGAGTATTCCGGAAAGGTTCCTACCCCCGTAAGGCCACCCATATCATAAACTTGATTAAAAATTCTTACTTGAAAAGGGTAGACGGCCACCTGTGATACCAGCTTTTCTCCATCAAACCACCCAAGTACATCGGCTTGCTCTAAAACTGGAGATTTTGCAATAACCATGTCTCTTTCTTCCCAGCCTACCTTGTGTAAATCGTTATCTGTAACCTGAAAAACGTACCGAAGCAATTGATTATACTGCTCCAGATGTTCTATTTCAACCTTTTTCATCCTTAATCTTTTTTCTCTGCCCATAAAAACCCTCTCTCATTCACAAAATCTTACCTATATTTGATATTTAACAGCTTACATAAAAGATATAACCATAATTATGAGGGTAGTATTTTATCAACAATATCTATTAATTATACCATAGAAATTGTTATTAGACAATTTTGGTAATTCTATTATAAAATACATGCTAGCGGTTTATCTGGTTAATTTTTTACTGTGTGATTGATCGGTATATTGTTCAGGAATAATTTCATTAACCGTTAGTCACAATGATTCTGTACTGCTAAAAAACAGAAAAAACCTCCCAAGGGACATTCCCTTGGAAGGTTCAAAATTCTTCTAAAGTAAAAGTACTTTTATCGCTATTATCGTCTTACTTCTGTGTCAGTAATGTATTATTTTTCTTCTTAATTCTTTTTACCATGAAGGTTGTTAAAACAGGAACAAGGAAGGCAGTAATAATGGTGGAAGCCGCTACCTGGGCAGTGGCAATTTCCGCAAGGGCCTGTAAATTTGGATCTGCCAAAGCTAAAGCCGCTGGTGTTGCCACGGCATTTCCCGCTGTACTGGCCGCTGCTGCTCCGGCAATTCCCGTACCACCTGCAAGCTTATCAGAAAATATACAGAAAATACCGGAAATTACTACTGTCATTAATCCTAAAATAATTCCTGGAATACCTGCTTGAACCACCATACTAAAGTTAATTCCAGTTCCTAGTCCAAAGGCAAAAAATGGGATTAACATATTTCCCCCAGCCCCTAAAAATTCCTTCATCTCCTTATCTAAATTCCCTACAATCATTCCAATTACAATTGGCAACACCACTGCTACCAGAGTCATAAAGGGAATTTGGGCCACTCCTGCAGCCCCAAGGGCGACCAGGGTAAAGAAAGGACCATCGTTTATGGAAATAATAGAAATAGCACCAACATCTGTTTCGTCACCAAATTCACCTGTTAATGCAGCATAAAGACCACCATTTGTATTGGTCATTGCTGCAATGATGGCCAAGGGTGCTAAGCCCAGGAAACCCTTTTCACCAAAGAAATGCTGAACCACAAGACCTACAGTGACCCCAGCAAGAAACTTTCCCAGGGTGATGCTAAGGCCCTTCTTCAATGCCTTTGGGGCAGCATCAAAGCTCATTTGTGAACCCATAACAAACAGGAAAACCCCCAGGATAGGCATAGCGCCCTTAGAGATGGCCGTGGTAAATCCTCCAATTTCAAGAACTTCAGGCCAAAGGGTATTAATAATTGCTCCCAGGAGTAGTGGTACTACCATTAGTCCTCCTGGAATTTTTTCTATGGATTTTTTAATTTTCATTGGTTAGCTCCTCCCTAGATAATATTTCACTATTTGAATTTCATATTCAGGTTTGGATGAATAGGGCTCAGATGAGCCCTAAATACCATTAAGGATGTCCTAGAAGGTAGGGGCACTTTTATAGATAGAAAACTCCCTATGACCAAGCTGTTCTGCTTTCGTATGCTTACCATTGGCCACCTGGATAATTTCATCAAAAATTACTTTTCCTACCTCATCAATCGTTTTTATACCTGAGACGATGTCGCCGGCGTTAATATCAATATTTGGCTTCATCTTTTCAAATGTGTTACTATTACCAGTGATTTTAATAACTGGAGCCAGTGGGTTACCCGTGGGGGTACCTCGTCCCGTGGTAAAAATAATTACCTGGGCACCGCCCGCCACCATTCCAGAAATAGATTCTATGTCTTGACCTGGGGTATCCATCACGTGTAAACCCTTTTTAACAGGGATATCAGCATATTCCAATACATCCTGCACCGGTGCGGTACCAGCTTTATGCATACATCCTAAGGATTTTTCTTCAATAGAGGTAAGTCCTCCTGCAATGTTACCTGGCGTAGGCTGTCCGCCACGGATATCTTCACCCAAGGCTTTAGCTCTTTCTTCGCAGTCCCTCACAAGCTTCAGCAGCTTTTCTGAAACCGTCTCATTAATGGCACGACGGGCTAAAACATGCTCGGCCCCGATTAATTCAGTGGTTTCAGACAACATAGATGTACCGCCATTTTCCACTAAAATATCGGAAGCCACTCCACATGCAGGGTTTGATGCTAATCCAGAGGTTGTATCTGATCCTCCGCATTCAATTCCCAGAATAAGCTCACTGACATTGAATTCCTCTTTAGGTTGTTGAGAAAGGAGCTGTCCATATTCTCGAGCAATCTCACAGCCTTTTGCAAAGGCCCCTAGGGTACCGCCTTCTTCCTGAATTACTACTGTAGAAATCGGTTTCCCAGTGTCCTTCAGATCTTCCGCTACCTTGTAAGGCTCTACCCCTTCACAGCCTAGACCAACAACAATTACTGCCCCTGCATTAGGGTGCTTGCCAACATTAACAACGGTCTTATAGGTCAGTTTTGCATCCCCCGCAACCTGACAGCAGCCAAATTGATTATTCACTACTGTACAGCCCTCTACCTTATTGGCAATTTCTGTAGCCACCTGGGTTGCACAGACACTGGTGGGCAATAATAATACATAATTTCTAATACCAACTTTCCCATCTGGACGTTCATAACCATAGAATTTCATAATCGACACCTCCGTAAAAATATTATTAGCTGTTTAAATCTCCGCGTCCTCTAGCACTTTCAACATTGTGAACATGAACATGATCCCCAATTTTGATTTCTTTGGTTGCTTTTCCTATGGATTCACCATATTTAAGCACATGCTCCCCTAGGGCTACTGCTTTAATTGCGAATTTATGGCCAAAGGGAATATCATTGTTAACGACAATATCCAACTCCTTCTCACCAATAAACATGCTTACCTTCGTTCCTTTTTTCAGGTCAATGGTAGCCGTAGCTACACTGTCACTATTTTTAATGACAACGGCGTTTTTTACCATCCTCTGCATCCTCCTTAATCTATTAATTATTTTCTTCACAAATCTATAACGCAAAATCTGTGCCAACTTAAAGTCCATCTAATAGTTACCTGTTTTCAACTACATCCCTATGGGCTCTGAATAAAAAAGCCACAGATATTGCTGGTTTTTTCAGCATAACTGTGGTTTTTTTTATCTATTTAAATATTTTTCAATGGTGGAACGATCTATTCCAAGCCGTTTAGCCGTTCGACTCTTATTATAGCCTTCCTGCTCCAGCACTTTTTTTATTACTTTTCGTTTTATCTCCTTTAAGGTTCCCTCATAGATTTCAAAATCGTTTTTCAGGGGATCCTGGGTAAAATCCTCCCTTAGCTCTTCAATTAAGAATTCAGCTTCGGTCATCGATACGTGATCCTTAGTAGTAGATAAGATTAATCTTTCTACAATATTTTTCAATTCCCGTATGTTTCCTGGCCATGGATATTTTCTTAAAAGCTCCAGTACCTCCGGGGTAAATCCCTCTATTTGCCGACCATATTTTTTATTAATGATACGCATAAAAGAATTGGCTAAATATTCAATGTCTTCTCTCCGCTCCCTAAGGGGAATGGTCTGCAATTTCAGGACATTAAGGCGATAATATAAATCCATACGAAATTCATCCCGTTTAATTTTGTCCTTAAGGTCAGCATTGGTGGCCGCCACAATCCTAATATCCACTGGAATCATCTTATCTGAGCCCAGCCGCATCACCTTTTTTTCTTCCAGGACCCGCAAGAGTCTTCCTTGCAGATTTTTATCCATTTCCCCTATTTCATCAAGAAAAATGGTTCCATTATGGGCCAATTCAAAGAGCCCAATTTTACCACCCTTTTTAGCTCCCGTAAAGGCACCCTCCACATAGCCAAATAATTCACTTTCAAGCAATTGAGTGGGCAATGCAGCACAGTTGACTGCAACAAAGGGCTCTACCCTGCGGGAGCTTAAAGCATGGATGCTTTGGGCGAACATCTCCTTACCGGTGCCGCTTTCCCCTACAATCAGTACCGTGGCGTCGGTCTTGGCAAAACCCTTGGCAATATCAATCAACCTCTTCATCCGTTGATTTTTCGTTAGTAAATCCCTAAAGCTGTACCTGGTTACAAAGCCCTTGGCATAGAGGTTTTGACGAATTTTTTGCTCTGCCCCCTGGATGGTACTCACATCCTGAAAGGTGGCAACGACTCCCTTAACCAGGTCATCCACCACGATGGGAATTCGGTTGGTCATAATATAGTCCCCGTGGACCTGCTGCAGTTTTTGAATATCGGCACTTTTACTTTCTAACACCTTCATAATTTTAGTATTTGGGATTACCTCTTTAACAGGAAAGCCAAGAACCGCTTCTCTTTTCACCTGAAATATTCCCTCTGCTGCAGGATTAATTACTGTGATGATCCCTACTTCATCTGTTGCAATTACCCCATCGTTAACGAAATCTAGTACGGCTTCAAATCTTTTGCTTCTCTCTTTTTCTGCTTCTCTCACATGGAGAATATGTAAGGCTTCGTCAATTGCCTGGATAACAGCTTCCTTTCCAGAGGTAATCAGGTTTACCTTCACATCCAGGGAGGAGAGCCTACTCATTACGGTGGTATCGCCAACAAGCATTTTGATATCATATCTCTGGATCAATGACGCTGTCTCCTGGCAAACCTGATTCCAATCAATGATTTCTTCTTCACTGGGAATAATAATTTCTCTTATGGGTATGTTGAGTACTTTACTTACCATCATGCAGCCATTTACTACATTTTTATAGCCTACTATTCCAATTGTTGAGCTAGTATTTCTATAGGGATACAAGCTTTTTAGTATATCATAGCCCGTTACTCTGATTTCAACAACCGGGATCTTCACATTTTGCCTTATAAAGGAAGCAGTTCCACCTCGGCTGATAATAATCTGAGCTCCCTGCTTTTCAGCCTCTATTGCAGGTGTAATCCCGTCTTCCAGGTTCCCCCTTTCTATTCTAAAATCAAATTCTGATTCTTTTTTCACCTGCTCTGCCAGCTGAAGCAGCTCATTATATGGCGCAATAAAGCAAATTCTTTCCATCTCTTTACCTCCCGGGACCTAATGAAGCCTTCAATAATCAATTTGCCTTTACTAATTAATTGATTCATAGGTAATGTTCCCATAAAATAATAATCTATTTTCATTCCATTGTATCATTAATTATAAATAGTACAAAACCGCCATATTATTGGCGGTTTGTACTTAGTAATGTTATAATTCCCATCCGCTGGATTCCGTCTGGATTGTCCATAGCCTTTTATATAGGCCATTTTTTTGGATCAGCTGGTCATGTGTACCCTGCTCAGCAACCCTGCCAGCCTCCATAACAATGATATTGTCTGCATCCTTGATGGTTTTAAGGCGGTGGGCAATTACGATGACCGTTCTGCCTGTAATCAGCTCATTAATTGCTCTTTGGACCTCAAGCTCATTTTCCGGATCAAGGGAGGCTGTGGCCTCGTCAAGGAGAACAACGGGGGCATCCTTCAGCATGGCACGGGCAATAGAAATACGCTGCTTTTCACCACCTGAAAGGGTGCAGCCCCCTTCGCCTACCATGGTGTCAAAGCCCTTAGGAAGTGCCATAATAAAGTCATAGCAGCAGGCTTTTTTAGCTGCCTCAATCATTTCCTCCTCGGTGGCGTCTTCCTTTCCAAAGCGAATATTATTACCGATGGTATCCTGGAATAAATACACATCCTGAAATACCATTGAAATCTTTTTCATTAGCTTTTCGGGGTCAAGGGCTGCTTCATCAATTCCACCGAAGGTAACTCTACCGCTGTTGGGATCATAGAATCTTGCACAAAGCTTCAGCACTGTACTTTTACCGCTCCCCGAGGGCCCCACAAGGGCTGTCAGCGTTCCCTGCTTCATCCTTAAAGAAACATTATGAAGAACGTCCTTATCGCCATAACCAAAGGAGACATTTTGGAACTCAATATCGGTACTGTCGTTAGGCTCTTTGTGACCGCCCATTTCCTGCTCCTTCATTAAATTTAAAATACGCTCTCCAGCCCGTTCATCATAACGGAGCTCAGCATATTTCATTAAGGCAGAGGTAAGGGGATCATATACTCTGGAGCCGATGACCAGAAACATGACAAAGGTTAAAACATCCAAGGAGCCGCCTACCAGCAGATAGGTGCCCGTTAAAACCATTAAGGTCAGCCCTGCACGGATAAGGGCGATGGAGGTAATGACAATAGGGCCTGTCAGGGCTTCAAAGCGGATACACTCCTTCATTAGTTTTCTGAAAGCATGCTCAAGGCGGGCAAATTTATCTCCTACCAAGTTATAGGCTTTCATTACTCGGATGCCTAATAGATATTCCTGTAGACGATTACTGGCCTCGAGCTTAGATTTCATTTGCCTGTCTGCCATACGCTTTTGTAGCTTAGAGCAGCCCCACAATAAAATAATGGTAAGGGGCAGAGCGATGAACATGGCAACGGACATACGCCAGTCGATCCATAAGAGTGAAACAAAGGCAAGCATTGGCATCACCAAGGCCCCAAATAGCTGTGGTACGATATGGGATACACCTGTCTCAATCAGCGTGAAGTCTCCCATCATCATATTGGCCAAATCCCCTGGATCGCGGCTTGTAATATAACCCATAGGAAGCTTCCGCAGGTGTTCTGCCAGATTTGCCCTTCCCTCGGCTGAAAGGGCGTAGGCATCACGATAGCTATATCGATATGCGGGCTTTTCTGCAATAAACATCACAATCATATAAGCGAATAAGCCCCCAATAATCATCCAGAGACGGTTAGTGTCAAGACCTAAGCCCGTACCATTGAATGCGTTGAATATAATCCTTACCGCTTCGATGGAAAGCATAAAGGGAATGACATTAACTAGGTTGGCCAGAATTGTAAACCCGATGGGCTTAATCAGTTTTTTCGGCTGTCCAACGGTAATATTATGAAAAATTCTCATGCTTTCACACCTCCAATCTTTAGTGTCCAATCATAGGCGCTGGTATAGGCATCCCACATACGCTGATACAACCCTTCTGTAGATTTCAATTGATTGTGGGTACCAATCTGTTCAATTCTTCCGCCTTTCAGTACGATGATTTGATCGGCGGTTTTGATTGAGGATAGTCTGTGGGCAATTACGATGACAGTTTTTCCCTTAATAAGCTCCTTTAGTGCGGTCTGCATCTTGTATTCATTTTCAGGATCGGCAAAGGCCGTTGCTTCATCAAGGACAAGAATCGGTGCGTTTTTGAGGATAGCACGGGCCACGGACACACGCTGTTCCTCCCCCCCAGAAAGATATACGCCCCCTTCGCCAATCAATGTGTTATATCCATTGGGCAAAGCTTCAATAAACTCATGGCATTGTGCCGCCTTGGCTGCAGCATAGACCTCCTCGTCGGTGGCATCTGGTCTGCCCACTTTAATATTTTCAAATAGTGTATCATAAAAAAGAAAGGTATCTTGAAAGACGAAGGAGACTGTGTTCATCAGCTCCTCGGTGGGAATATCCTTAATATTTACGCCGCCTATTTTGATTTTACCCCCTGCCACATCCCAAAAACGGGGAATTAGATTAGCAACGGTGGATTTACCTGAGCCTGAGGGGCCTACTAAGGCAGTGATTTCTCCAGCCTTGGCGGTAAAGCTAATATGGCTCAGGGCTTCCACCCTTGTGGCCTCCGCCTTATTCTCGTAGGCAAAACTCACATTTTCAAAGGAGATTTCATGACCCTGGGGATACCTAGGATTTTCGGTCTCCTTTATAGGGGCCAGACCATAGATTTTATCAATACGTTCAACCCCTTCAAAAATTTCCTTTGTGCTGGATGCAAGTAAAGTCAGCTTGTATAGGGGTGAAGAGGCACCGGGAACCATAACAATAAAGAACAGATAAACAAGGGCAAAGGCCATATTGTTTGGGTCACGGCTTAAAATCAGCAAACCAACGGGCAAAATAAAAGTTAAGAAGGAATTGAGGATAACTGTGAAAATCGCCATGCCGTTTTCAAATTTATTGCAGTAAGCAACTGCCCAATCTCTGTAATCATATAAATCCCCATGAAATTTTTTAAATGAATGTACAGTTTGTCCAAAGATTTTTACCACTGGAATGCCTCGTACATATTGCACTGCTGAGCCATGAATCCGTTCAAGGGAATCAAAATATGCCTTCATGGTGCTCTTTGCCCCCTTACCGAACATCATAGAGGCCTGCATAGCCATACTGATGGCAAAGGCAACAATACAGGTAAGTGCCATCCATCCGTTAAGTCTGAAAAATATGGAAAACATAATCACAACTGTTGCGGCTACATTCACAAGGTCGGGGATGGTATGGGCCACAAACAGCTCAATCCTTTCTACATCCTGCTCTAAATTCTTTTTGACTGCTCCTGTGGCGGTGCTGTTTAAGAATCCCAATGAAAGCCTACCGATATGCTTTGCAAGCCCCATACGTAATCCATATAAAATTCGAAACGCTGCCACATGGGAGCAGATAATTGCGGCATAAAGTAATAATAATCCGGCAATCAGTCCAGCAAATGCAATCCAGCCCCATCGAATCATTAGGGTACTGTTTACAGCTGAGATGTCATTTGCACTTTTCAATAATTCACCTAATATCTGATAGACAGATATAAAGGGTACAAGCATGGCCGCTGCACTAAGAACTGATAAAAATCCTGAGGCTGTCAAAAGCCCCTTTTTCTCCCCAGCTATTTCAAACAGGCGTGCAAGACCCTGCTTTTTACTTGCTTTTTGCTCCATAGCGTATACTCCTTTCTAAAAATAGAGGTCGGTTAGCTATTGCTAACCAACCTCTATTATACGGGTTATTATATCTCAACACTACTCCATCAAGCCGATTTCGCTCCAATTGGTCAAGGATTTATTTTGGGTCTAATCGTCTGATATCCAAGAACTTTGGTGTGCTTGTGAAGCTAAAATCCTCTATTTTGTCAGCATTGTAGATAATCATGTCCTTTACGCTGGTAAGGGGAATGTTGAGCACATTGTCATTACTATAATTAATCAAATAATCAAATATTTCTTGAACCCGTACTTTATCATCCGTGGTTGAAAATTCCACTATGGCAGCTGTAAACTCATCCCCATCGGGAAGGGCTGCAATGGCTGGAACATGGGGTGAAGAATCCAGCATCGGTGTAAAAAAGTTATGGGGTGCGGTGTAGGGCTGCTCTGTATTCCAAATGGTTAAATCATAGTGACCCGCAAGTCCTTCCATCCACCAGGTATACATATCCTGTCCAAGGGTTTCCATATCGATACCCACCTCGTACAGCTGACTTTTTATTAAGGTAGCGATGGATTTATTTAAGGCTTCTCCAGAATCATAGGTAAATACAAGTTTTAATGGCATTCCGTTTCTTTCACGGAAGCCTGTTGTTGTGTTAAGGGTCCAGCCTGACTCATCTAGAAGCGCTTCAGCCTTGGCTTTATCATAGGTTCTCACTACATTGATGGCTATGTCTGCATAGGGAATGCTGGAATCAAACAGGTTATCTGCCACTTCTTCATAGCCATAGGTTAATCCCTGAGAAAGTGCTTCCTTATCGATGGCATAGGCAATTGCCTCACGAACCTTAATATCAGAGAGAATGGAACTGGCCCCATTGACTGCAAGATTTCGTGTCTCAGAATTTACATCAGAAATTTTTCCGTTAATATGATTCATGGAAACGGCCTGCTGATATTCATCGTAGGAAATCAGGGCATTACCATAAAGCATGTCTATTTCTCCATTTTTAATTGCCTGAAGCCTAGTGGCAGATTCGTGTATATACTTGATAACCACCTCATCATAATAGGGCATCTCTCCCCAGTAATTTTCATTTTTTACGAAGCGAGTAAATTCTCCATCCTTTACTTCTTCGTAAGTGTAGGGTCCAGTACCAACAACCCCCTTCATGGTCTGAAAGTTCCCTTCTTCGATAACATTGGGGGAGACCATTACAAGAACCTCGGGGTAGCAAAGATCATTTAGATAGGCAAAATATGGATTATCATAGTGCAGTGTAAGGGTATGCTCATCAATAACCTCCGTACTTTTCAAATTTGCCACTACTTTCAACGCACGGTGATTTGGATTTAGATGAAAATATTCCAGATTCTTTTTTACTGCCTCGGCATTGAATTTAGCCCCGTCATGGAACTTAACCCCTTGCTTTAGGTGCAGTGTAAGGGCAGTTCCTTCTTCGTTAAATTCCCAGTTTTCTGCAAGGAGCGGTTTGATCTCACCTTTATCGTAGGTAACAAGCCCCTCATATACGAGCTTAGTAGCGTTATCATTTTGAGGGTCCATATTCAGTGGATAAAGGGTAGTCAATTCCGCATTGGTGGCAAGGGTTAAGGTTTTGCTCTGGGCTTCAATCTCAGTCTTACTTGTAGTCTCGGGGGATTGGCCTGAGCATCCTGCCAGTACCCCTGAGAGCACGGCGACGCACATGCCCATAGTAAATAATTTAACCCATCTGTTTTGCTTCATGTTCAATTCTCCTTTCAAGGTGTTTTACACCTTCTCGAATTATTTTCCCATTTCTAATTTCTAAAATCCTGTCCGAAATACGGTATGCACTGTCCTTGTCATGGGTAACAAAAAGACAGGCACAGGCAAACTCTCGTTGGTATTTTTCTAATACTGTCATAACTGCATCGGCAGAAATCAGATCAAGACCGCTGGTAACCTCATCAAGAATTAGATAATCCGGTTGAATTGACAATGCCCTAAGCAATGACAGCCTTCGCTGTTCTCCTCCCGATAGCTGTCTTGTTGCAACCTTAAGCAGCCGTGGGTTCATATTGGTCAACTCCATCAAGGTGTAGATCCGTTCTCTGCGGGCATTGCTGCTTAGGTTCGTTAGATTGACCAGGGCCTGCTCTACATTATAATAGGCCGATAGCATAGGATTAAGTGTACCGGAGGAATCCTGAAATACCGCCTGTAATTTTTTTCTGTTTTTTCGCCATGTATTGTAGCTCCAATTTAATGTTTCTTCTCCGTCTATCAGAATACGTCCTCTACTAGGCTTTTCCAAGCCTATTAACAGTCGGGCAAGGGTACTTTTCCCGGAACCGCTTTCGCCCAAAAGACCAACATATTCACCTTTATTGATGTGCATGGTAATGCCATTTAAAGCAGTAAAGACAGATTCTTTAGAGGTTCCATAGGATTTATATAGGTTCTCGACTAAAATTCCCTCCATTCCCACTGCCTCCTGTCCTGTTTTGTATTGGCTGCAGAAAACTCCTTTGTCCATTCTCGTTCTGGCTTTGACAGCAGCTGATCCATGGTACCCCTTTCGGTAATTCGCCCCTGTTCCATCACCAGTACCCTGCCGCACAGGGTATCTAGGGCAAAGACATCATGGGAAATCATCAGTATCCCTGTTTCCTTTACCTGCTGCATTAAAAGATTGAGCAGTAATGCCCTGTTGTCTTCATCTAGGGCCGAGGTGGGTTCGTCTGCCAGTATATACTTAGGCCTTAATCCAAGAAGAATCGCCATGGATACTCTCTGCAGCATTCCTCCAGACAGCTGACCTGGATAGCTTTCCATTACTCGGATTGTATCGGTGAGATTTACTGCATTAAGCTTTTCAGCCCTCAACCCTTCTGCTTCCTTCTGGGATAGCTGTAAACGAATGCGAAAGGTTTCGGTCATCTGCTTGCCGATTTTAATTCGCCTATCAAAGGCTGTCATAGGATTTTGTGGAATATATCCCAGGGTCGTGCCGCATAGGTCCCGCCTTCGGGAAGGTGACAATTTATTTAAATTAAGTTCATCTACCTTAATTTCCCCCGCCCTTATCACGCAGGTTCGTCCCAGTATTCCCATTAGCGCTTTAATCAAGGTCGTTTTTCCCGCACCGCTTTGGCCTGTCAGTCCAACAGCTTCACCTTGGTTTAGGCTAAAGGATACATCTGTTAACAATTTTGTATGTTTTTTTGCTTCGACCGATAGTTTTTTTACTTCAAGCATGAAATGCTCCTCCTTTTTCAATTGCACGGGCAATCAAATTGAAGGAAAGGGTGCATAGGAAAATAAAGACAATGGGATATAGTATAATATCTGGACGCATAATAATAACGCTTCTTGCTTCTGAAACCATCAATCCCCAATCAATCACATTATCTCCAAGCCCAATCCCTATAAATGAGAAACCTACAATTGCCATAATCATATCTGTACAGGAAAGGCATACATAATGAATGACGTCCTTAATAATATTTGGTGCAACGTGAAGGATGAGAAGATTTCCCCGGGAGGCACCGGATGCAATGGCACCCATAATATAGGCCTTTCCCATTTCAATTTCAGTCTTAGTCTTTACCAGCTTTATCAAACGCATGATCAGGGATACGGTCAGGGCTGTAAGCATGGTTAAAATCCCGTTTCCCCAGGCTCCGATAAAAATAATCAGGTATGCAATAGGGGGAATTGCAGTAACGGCGTTTAACAGACTTTCAATAATTAAGTTTTTCCCTTTGCTCCTTTGACCCAACAGCAATCCAAGGAGGGTACCAATTGTAATGACAATGGCAGAACCAATCAATACAATCCCAAGGGTTGTTTTTCCACCGTAAAGAAGCCGTGATAGGATGCATCTTCCCATATGATCTGTTCCAAAGGGATATTTGTCGGAAGGCTCTACAAACTTAACGACCAAATCTACATGATTCGGATTGTTTGGGGCAAATAGAAAACCAAAGGCACAAAATAGTATGATCAATAGGGGAACAGCAATTAATATAACTTCTTTTGCCTTCTTCATACTGCATCCTCCTCCCTTACAGCACTGTCCTTCTGCAGCGTCCGATTAAGCACATCGGCCATAAGATTAAATAGGACAATAGCCAAAGCCAATACTAATACCGCTGCATGAATTACCGGAGAGTCACGCTGAATAACACTATCAATAATCAAGGATCCGATACCCGGCAGAGAAAACACACTTTCAACAACCGTCGCCCCGGCCATGAATAATCCAAGTATTTGCAGAAAGCTCGGGATCAAGGCTGCCGCTGCATGGGGAAGGGCGTGAAAAAACAAAATTCTACTTTCCTTTAGGCCTCTGCATCTGGCATAAAAAGCGTAATCCTCCTCCATTTCCCTTTCGATTCCCTTCCCCAGCATCTGTGAATAAAGTGCAATACCCATCACAGAAAGACATAGGGCGCCCGGGAGATATCGCATTAGCCCTGTATTCCCTGCAACCGACATAAGCCCGAGCCTAAGGGCAAAAACATCTATGTAGACACTCGCAAGATAAAAGGGCGGAATAGAGATTCCCACAAAACAGAGAAAGGTTAGAAAATAGCCAGCTACCCGATGTCTGAGGATATAATAAAGACAGCCAAAGATTAGTACAGCCACAGACATAATACAGCCCGCCAACAGTACGACGGCCAGTGTAACAGGCAACACTTTACCAATTTCTACTATAACAGGGTGCCCGCTTCTTAGGGAAATACCAAAATCCAATTGAACCGCGTTTTTTACCCATGTTATATATTGAACCGCTAAGGGTTTATCAAGGCCAAGCTCAATTCTAGCCGCCTGGATTTGCTCCTCAGTTACAATGGGTGTATTTCTTTTTACATAGGCAGTGGCTGCATCCACAGGAGAAAGGCGCATCAATAAAAAGGAAAGCAGTGTCACGATAAGAAGTGTCAAAATAATTTCAATTGCTTTTTCTGCGATATGCTGCATACTACTTCTCTTCATGAGGTATTCTCCTATCCTTCAGATTTTATAGTTAGCCTTAGCTAACCTTTTGTCAAAAAAAATGTGCCTTACGGCACTTTTAGATGACCACTAATGAGAATAGTATAGGGTCTTTTGTATTTACTTTCTACTCCGAATAGTCAGAGATCGCTCCATTCAGACGATTTGTTTTTCTATATTCCAATGGGGTCATTCCCATAAGGTCTTTAAACGCTGAGGCAAACTTACTGGAATTACTATACCCTACCTTTCCTGCAATAACCGTAACACTATCATTACTTTGCCGCAGCATCACAGCTGCAGCCTGCATTCGGTAGGAACGCATAAAGGCATAGATTGACGTTCCATAGACTCCTTTGAAGCAGCTCTTCATAGCTGTTAGAGGGATTTTAAACTGGTTGGACAATTCTTCCAGGGTATTGTGCTGCTCCAGGTGAAGGGTCATATGTTCCTTAATAGATTTAATAATCTCCACTTGACTCTTATGGAAATAATTCCGTTCCTCTTTTTGCTCTGCAATATCCGCAACACTAAGAAATAACAGCAATTCTAATACCTTTAGCTTGAAATACCCATGCTTGACTTCATCGGGCACCTTATATAGCTCGAAGAAAATATGCTCAATGGAGTCTTTAGCACGCATTATAAAGCATTTGTCCTTAGGACACAGTCTGTCTCGCAAGGAATAGAGGTCAATGGATATATTGCCCAATACTGAAGAGATAGACCTGGCGGCCTCATCTATGCAGATAATTACTGAGACTCCGTGATAATGCTCCAGGGGAAAATAGGATTTAGCCGTTCTGTTGCTCAGCATATTGACGGCAAGGTCTCCTTCTTCTAAATAGACATATCCCCCATTCAAAAATTCACATTCAAACCGTCCCTGGCGACAATGATTGATTTCCATAATATCAGCACAGGGTTGTTTATTATGAAAGCAGTTTCCCATGTGAAAATCATTATAGATCAGTTCAATTCCCGGAAACACCTGGTAGCTGGTCATGACTCCTTCGCCACTGTCGCTTTTCATTCTATACACCATACAGTCATCGGTCTGGGTAACTACTTCCACCTCAGGTCCGTATATCCCTTTATCCTTTGATAGGATACTCATAAGCCTTCACCTCTTTTTTAATAATACCCGACTGACTTCAACCAGTTAGTTCTAGCTAACTTAATGCAAATATAGTTTAGCATTGTCAGACTGACTTGTCAATTATTAGAAAACAGCCCTTGAAAAAAAGGTCAGCATATACTACCATAGAAGTATATAACAATTTTGTGGGGTGATGAGAATGAAAGTGCAGGAGTCAGCAGAAGATTATCTGGAAACGATATTGATGCTCAAGGAGCGTCTGGGCCAGGTACGTTCTATTGATATTGTCAACGAGATAGGATACACTAAGGCCAGTGTCAGTATTGCAATGAAGCGACTGCGAGAAAATGGATATATAAATATGGATTCTGATGGCTACATCACATTATTAGATGCCGGTCTTGAAATTGCATCCCGGATGTATGAGCGCCATCAATTTCTTGCAAAGTTTCTGATGGCTTTGGGAGTTAGTGAAGAAACAGCACTGGCGGATGCCTGCAAAATTGAGCATGATATCAGCGATGAAAGCTACCAGTGTATTAAGAAGCATTTTAAACAGACTAAGGGCAGTGATTAATTTTAGTCTATCAACCGAAAATATTCTAAAGATTTCAGAAAATACTTGTGATAGAATATTATTAAAGGGGTTGATTATGTGGAGGATAAAGTGTTTAATCTACTGGAAAAAATGTATGTAGATTTAACCGGTAAGATTGATCAAATTAATAGTGAGATGCAGGAAATAAAAACGGATCTAAATGGAGTAAAACAAGATGTAGGTGGAATTAAACAAGATCTAGATGGAGTAAAGCAAGA
>SWCF01004351.1_pt3 | contig 121295 bp, 110 predicted proteins | sample 4690081 | NCBI WGS metagenome assembly SWCF01 (sample SAMN10267280, study PRJNA491770) | bioreactor metagenome | isolation source: DHS bioreactor inoculated with | place: Japan: off Shimokita Peninsula
TTGCAAGCAAGCTTCCCACAGCGGCTTCGTGGCACACTCTGTGGGAGCCAGCCTGCTGGCGAAGATTCCATCCCCCTACAACTTCTCGATGGCAAACCCATGCGCCGCGCAGAACGCCCGTAGATCCGCCAGGGCCAGGTCCGGCAGACTGATGCGGGCGGTCACGCCCTCGCCGTACTGGATCTCCATCAGTTCGGCTTCATGCTGGCCGCACCAATGGCGCAAGGGTTGCTCGCCGGCGAAGTCCAGGCTCACGGCCACCTCACAGGTGGGCTCCTGCTCGACCACTTCCATGGCCGCCAGCACCGCTTCCGCCGCGGCGGAATAGGCCCGCACCAGGCCGCCGGCGCCCAGCTTGACGCCACCGAAGTAGCGGATCACCACCACCATGGCGTCGCCCACGCCTTTGTGCTGCAGCACATTGAGAATCGGCCGTCCGGCGGTGCCGGAGGGCTCGCCGTCGTCGTTGGCGGCGCCCTGGGCGGAGGACGGCGGCCCGATCAGCCAGGCGTAACAGTGATGGGTGGCGTCCGGGTAGCGCTCACGGGCTTCCGCCAGCACCGCCTGCGCCGCCGCCCGGTTGGTGACCGGTCGCAGCCAGGCGATGAAGCGGCTCTTGTTGATTTCGATCTCCCGCTCCACCGCCGCGGCGGGGACCGGATAAGGGGTGGGGGCCGGTTCCGTCATGGCGGCATTGTACGGCGTCCCGGCCTTTGTGTCCGGTCTCTTCCCTGTTACCCCAGGGTTGTGAACAGCCTGCTTCGCCTGTTCGCTGCCAAGGCAGCTTCCCACAGCGGCTCCGTAGCCTCCGCTGTGGGAAGCTGCCTTGGCAGCGAATTCATGTCGCCATACAATCGGGCGAACGCAGCGGCGCCAGGCCTTACACCTTCAACGCCACCGCGCCGCTGGTGAGGCGATCCTCCATGTCCTGGTGCGCCTGGCCGATTTGTTCGAACGGATACACGCGCGGCGGCTCCGGTGTCAGCACACCGCTTTTCAGGGCCTCGAAGAAGGCGGCGGCGGTGGCGTCCCGCACTTTCGGATCACGGGTGTAGTGGCCTCGCATGGGACGCACCACGGTGTTGGAGCCGCGCGCCAGCAACGACACCGGCATCGGTTCCACCGGGCCGGAGGACTGGCCGAAGTTGACCAGATGTCCCAGCGGCGCCAGGCAGTCCAGGGACTTGTAAAAGGTGTCCTTGCCGACGGAATCGTAGGCCACCGCCACGCCCTCGCCTTTGGTGATCTCCCGGACCCGCTCGACGATATCCTCCTCGCGATAGAGGATCACATGGTCGCAGCCCCGGGCGCGCACCAGCTCCGCTTTCTCCTCACTGCCGACGGTGCCGATCACCGTGGCGCCCATGTGGTGTGCCCATTGCACCAACAATTGCCCGACCCCTCCGGCGGCGGATTGCACCAGGATGGTTTGGCCGGCCTGTAGCGGAAACACTTGATGCAGCAGGACGTGGGCGGTGGAACCGCGCACCATCATCGAGGCGGCGCTGATCTCGTCCACGCCATCGGGAATCTTCACCAGGGTATCGGCGCTGATTAGCCGTTCGTCGGCGTAAGCGCCATAGTTGCCGGAGACGTACACCACTCGCTCCCCCACCGCGAAGCCTGCCACCCCCTCACCCACCGCGGTGATCTCACCGGCGGCTTCCAGGCCGGGTACGCCGGGCAGCGGCAAGGTTTGATACAGACCGGAGCGCACATAGATGTCATGGAAATTGACACCGATGGCGGTCTGTTTGATCCGCACTTCCCCGGGACCGGGGTCGCCCACGTCCACCTCTTCCACCCGCAACACTTCCGGGCCACCGGTTTCACGCATTACCAAGGCTTTCGCCATTGTTGTTCTCCCGAGTTCGAAAAGGGTTTAACGGTACCCGGGCTATTCGCTTGCAAGCAAGCGTCCCACAGCAGCCCTGTAGAAAAGCTGTGGGAGACCAGCTTGCTGGCGAATCCCGGCCCTCCGGCGTTGGCACATTCGCTTGCAAGCAAGTCTCCCACAGCGGCTTCGTAGCATACTCTGTGGGAACCAGCCTGCTGGCGAATGTCTTCATATCCAAACCGCATCCCAGAGCGAATAATCGCGCACGGAGCGGACCAGACCTGCTCGTAGAGGATTTGCCACAACGTAACGACACAACGTGACGAGATCATCGTCATTTCTTAGCGCCCGATCGTAAAAGCCCGATTGCCAGAGCATCCCATCGCAGGCGGTAAGAGCACGCCAATTCAGGGTCGTTATTCCTTTGGCCTTGCGTACGGCGGCAGATAAAGTCGCGTCACTTTTAAGCCGCAACACCCAATGCACATGGTCCGGCATCACTGTATAGCATACGGTTTCCGCGAGATCAGAGCTGGCCTGAAAAGCCCTCACAACACAGCGGCCTTTCCATAGCGTATTGAAATGGGAATGCCTGTTATGACATGTCATCCTGATGTGATAAATCCGCCCGGCTTCGCTATGGCGGCCTGCCCTTAGGCGATGAGACTGTGCCTTCCCTGGCATGTCGGTGTTCCGGTTCTTGATGGGACTCTGAACTTAGCAGGGTGAGAGTCGGGATACGGATACCGGTCGTCGTGGAAAAAACGCCATTGGACGGATAGCAACCCCGTTCGCTTGCAGGCAAGCTTCCCACAGCGGCCCTGTAGAAAGATTGTGGGAGCCAGCCTGCTGGCGAATGATATCGCCCCTACCCCCGCCACTTCCCCGGCGTTACGCCGAACCTGTCGCGGAAGGCGGCGATGAAGGCGCTGACGTTATCGTAGCCGAGTTCCAGGGCGACGGTGGTCACCGGAATGTCGTTGGCCAGCCGCTCCAAGGCGCGCAGCAGCCGCGCCCGTTGCCGCCATCGCTGGAAGCTGAGGCCGGTTTCCTGGGGAAAGCGCCGTGACAGGGTGCGCGCCGAGAGTCCGGCCCAACGCGCCCATTCGCTTTGGTCGCGCCGGTCCGCCGGCTCATCCAGCAGGGCGCGGGCCACTTTCAGCAGGCGTGGATCGGTGGGCATGGGCAACCCCAACGGCGCTTCCGGCAGCTCGCGAATCTCGGCGGCGATGACCGCCGCCAGCGGATCGCGCCGACGCTCCCAGCTCTCCTGGTCCCAGCTGGCGGCACGTTTCACCGCTTCCATCAACAGCCCGGAAACCCGCACCGTGCATGGCTCCTCCGGCAGCCCCGCGCACAGATCCTCACGCATCAGCAGCGCCCAGCCATCGAACCGGCCATGGGGGTCGATACCGTGCTCGCAGCGCGGTGGAATCCAGATCGCGTGAACCGCCGGCACCGCCCACAGGGTGGCGCCGGTCCGTACGGTCAGCAGACCGTCGATGGCACCGCACAACTGGCCTTCGTCATGACTGTGCACGCCGGCCATGCGCGCCTCGCGTTCGGCGTCCCGTTTGCTCCAGACACGAGCCACCAGAGGCCCGGGAAAGGCGGGGAAAGAACCGCTGCCAGAAGTTAAAGCCATGATGGCGAGTTTCCGTTATTGAATGACCTCCATACCGTATTTCAGTCATCCGCTTCGCGCTAGTCTGTTTTCACCCCCTTGTTCCCGCCCTTCCATTGAAAGGACCTAACCATGCGAGCCAATGACATACTGCCCGACGAGCAAAGCACCCTGAATCTCGACGGCGTCACCATCCGCAAGGGGTCGGTGGGCGCGTTTCTGGCCAATGCCCGCCTGTGGCTGGACCCGGCCACGCCGGAGCCGCAACGGCGGGAAGCGGAACGGGATCTGGCGGAATTGCTGCCGGCGCTGGAGGCGCTGGGACTGTTCGACATCCTGCAGGTGCGCCAACCCAGCCTGCGCCAGTGGCTGGATGATCAACGGGAGGGGCGATGATGACGCTGGACGACTTCGAGATTCACGACATCAGCGCCTTTCCGGTGGTGCGTTTCTTCCCCGAGTCCCTGCCGGAGGGTTACGCGCTGCGCTGGGAGAAAGAGATGGATGCTCTGATTACCCAACCGGAACCGTTCGTGGTGCTGCTGGGTAACGCCGAGGTGGCGGAGGAGGCTCACGAGGACCGCAAGCGGCGCACGCTGTGGCTCAAGCGCAACCGGGACGCGCTGGCCCGTGCCTGCAAGGGCATGGTCGGGGTGCAGCCGAACGCCGCCAAACGGCTGGTGATGCAAACCCAGAGCGCGGCCCTGGCCGGACTGTTCAATGTGCCGCTACGGGTAGTGGCCAGCGTGGAAGAAGCGGAACGGCTGGGGCAGGTGTTTTTGTCGGAGTGAGGGGCACTGCTCGAATCGCCCTTTCGACGTTGGGACATTCGCTTGCAGGCAAGCTCCCACAGCGGCTTCGTGGCACTATCTGTAGGAGCCAGCCTGCTGGCGAATCCCGATACCTTTACAGCTCCTGCCCACACCCGTTCAGAGTGGTATCGCCGTAGCTGACCACCACGGTGTACGGATACGCTTTCCCGCTCATGTCGTCCTGGCAGGGGCTCTGTTCAATTTCCACGGTCAGGTCGGTGTCTTCGTTGCTGGCCTGGTAGAGGGTTTTGCCGCCCTCTTCCTTGGGACCGGGATCCGGAGTGGCGATGGTGGTTTCACCGTAATCGGTGACCAGCTCCAGTTTCACCTGCGGATAGATGGCCAGGCTCCAGCCGGGCTCATTACCCGCCGCCCAGAACTGGGCGCCCTGCTCACGGACTTTCTGCGCCGCCGGAGACAACCCGGCCCCCTCCACCCCTTCCATGTTCTCCGGATTCTCCCGAGGCGTGTCGTCACCGGGCACCCGATGAACGATGACGGTTACCGGCTGGTCGTTGCTCTCGCCCACTTCCACGGTATGCCGTTCGGTGGTGGTCCACAGCAGCTTGTCCTGCTGATCGCGAATTTCCGCGCGCACCGCGTAGCCCATGCCCATGTCCGGATTGACGTCACCACGCATGTACGTCAGTTCAAACGGAATCGGCACCTGGGTTTCCGGTTCGATGGTCTGCTCGGCAATCACCTTGGCCGCGGCATCGGCCAGGGACACATCCTCCAGCACTACCCTCACGGTGACATCCGGCGGCAACGCGATGCGCTCCCGGTAGAGCACTTCGCCTTTGAGGGTCACCTGCTGTTCTTTCTGTTCCATGGCGGCGCCTCCTTGCCCGGAGGATTGGGAATCGTTGGCCGGCCCCTGGTCACAGGCGGTGAGCAAGGCGGCCACCGTCAGGGCGGAAAGAGAAAGCGTGGTTTTCATGATCGCTCCTTGAACATGGCACAAGACTGGGAATTCACCTGCAAACTCTAGCAGGCGCCGGGGCAAAAGCGATGATGACGGATGAAGGTTTGATGAAAATAAACAAAGCCCCTCGCCAGGGTCCTGGCAAGGGGCTCGGGGGCGGGAATCAGACCTGCACGTTCAGACTGACGTCGATGTTGCCGCGGGTGGCGTTGGAGTACGGGCATACTTCGTGAGCCTTGTTGACCAGTTGCTCCGCCTGGGCCTGATCCAGCCCCGGCAGGCTTACGGTCAACGCCACTTCCAGGCCGAAACCAGCGCCCACCGGGCCGATGCCCACCTGCCCCTGAACACTGCTTTCGGCGGGCAAAGCCACCTTGGCCTTGCCGGCGACCAGTTTCAGCGCGCTGAGAAAGCAGGCGCTGTAGCCGGCGGCGAACAACTGCTCCGGGTTGGTGCCTTCGCCACCCGGGCCACCCAGGGCCTGCGGCGTGGTCAGCTTCACATCCAGGGCGTTGTCGCTGCTCACGGCGCGGCCGTCACGGCCACCGGTGGCTTTGGCTTCGGCACGGTACAGTACTTTTTCGATGCTCATGGTGTTCTCCTTTACGGTCATTTTGCGCTATTAAATAGCGCACTATTTAAATAAACCCAAAGCAAGGCGCCAATGTGCAACGTGGCGCCCTACCCGTTCAGTTTACGGCGCAAGGCATGAAGCTGATCTTTCAGTGCCATCAGTTCTTCCGGCTGGCACTGGCTGGCGCAGGCCACCGCTTCGGGAATCGCTTCAGCCCGGATGCGCAGCTCACGCCCCTGCTCGGTAAGCTGCACTCTTACCCGGCGCTCGTCATCGACGGCCCGGCGGCGGGACAGCAGCCCCATGCCCTCGAGTCGCTTGAGCAGCGGCGTCAGCGTGGCGGAATCCAGGAACAACCGTTCCCCGATCTCCGACACGGTCTGCCCATCCTCCTCCCACAACACCATCATTACCAGGTATTGCGGGTAAGTGAGCCCCAGTTCGCGCAACAACCGGCGGTAGACCTTGGTCATGGCCAGGTTGGTGGAATACAGGGCGAAGCAGACCTGGAGGTCAAGCTTGAGCAGACTGTCGGGGGTGTCGTGATCGTTCATGAGGGCGATATTAAATCGCGCGCTATTTAATAGCAAGAAAAAAACAGGGTCTGACAGCGGGCTTCCCACGGAAGGGAGCTACGAAGCCGCTGTGGGAAGCGGCCTTGGCCGCGAATGGGACTGGAGATATGAATTCACACTGTATTCGCTGGCAAGCCAGCTTCCCACAGCGGCTTCGTAGCAGTGCCGTGGGAAGCAGGATTGCTCGCGGTAAGGACGTTAGCGCGGCAGGCGCTCGATCAGCATGGCCACGCCCTGGCCGATACCGATACACAGGCTCACCAGCGCGTAGCGGCCACCGGTACGTTCCAGCTGACGCAGCGCGGTCAGAGCCAGACGGGAACCGGAAGCGCCCAGCGGGTGACCGACGGCGATGGCGCCACCGTTCGGGTTGAGGCGCTCGTCGTCGCCTTTCAGGCCCAGTTGCTTGCAGCAGCCGAGCACCTGGGTGGCGAAGGCCTCGTTGATTTCAATTACGTCCATGTCCTTGAGAGTCAGGCCGGCACGGTCCAGTACCTTCTTGCAGGCCTCCACCGGGCCCAAGCCCATGACCCGCGGTGCGACACCGGCCACGCCGCCGGCGATGATGCGGGCACGCGGCGCGATACCGGCGGCTTCGCCGGCGGCGCGGGAGCCGATGATCAGCGCGGCGGCGCCGTCGTTGACCCCGGAGGCGTTGCCGGCGGTGACGATGCCGCCCTCAACGATGGCCGGCAGCTTGGCCAGTTGCTCGGCGCCGGTGCCCGGGCGCGGGTGCTCGTCGGCATCCACCACCAGCGGCGGCTTCTTGCGGCCCTGGGGCACTTCCACCGGCATGATTTCTTCCTTGAAGAAACCGTCGGCGCGGGCGGCTTCATAGCGAGCCTGGGACTGGGCCGCGTAGGCGTCCGCTTCCTCGCGGCTGATGCCCAGTTCGGCGGCCACGTTGTGGGCGGTTTCCGGCATGGTGTCGGCGCCGAATTCCTTCAGAATACGCGGGTTGGGGAAGCGCGCGCCGATGGTGCTGTCGAACACCTTCATGTCACGGCTATAAGCGGTTTGTGCTTTGGCCATGACGAACGGGGCGCGGCTCATGGATTCCACGCCGGCGGCGATCACCAGTTCGCCTTCATTGACGGTAACCATGCGGGCGGCGTCCAGAGTGGCGGCCAGACCGGAACCGCACAGGCGGTTCACGGTGACACCGGCCACCGACTCCGGCAGGCCGGCCAGCAAACCGGCGTGACGGGCCACGTTACGGGCATCTTCGCCGGCCTGGTTGGTGTTACCGGCAACCACGTCCTCGAACTTCTCCAGCGGGAAGTCATTGCGGTTGACCAGGGTGCTGATGACGGAAGCCAGCAGGTCATCCGGACGCACCGGTGCCAGGGCGCCGGCGTGGCGGCCAAAAGGAGTGCGCAAACCGTCGTAGATATAGGCGTCAAGCATGCTGTGAGGTCCTCAAAGGTTGGTCCCGAATCCAAGTGTTCCGGTGAGGCGGTGATCGACCGCAATGGCGGTCCATAAGCCGCTCCCACGAGGCACGGCGCCATTCATAGGGAAGCACGGGAAGTGGCGTCCGCTGTGCGGAATATTGTTTTGAAACTTGACGGAAAGGATAGGCCGTGACAGAGTGCCTTGCAAGTCGGGTGACCGCCCGGTCCGCCCATTCCAGGGAGGCGTCCACACCGCGATCCACCTCGCGGCTCCGGTTCATCCTCCGCGAAACTCTCTTGCCGATCGAAACGACAGAATCATGATTCGTGACTCCGAACTGCTCAACCAGCTCGTCGACACTGTTCGACGCTTTGTCCGTGACCGTCTCGTGCCCGCCGAGCAATCCGTGGCCGAGAACGATGCCATTCCCGAAGACATTGTTCAGGAAATGAAAGAGATGGGCCTGTTCGGCCTGTCCATCCCGGAAGAGTATGGTGGTCTCGGCCTGACAATGGAAGAAGAGGCACTGGTGGCGTTCGAGATCGGACGGACCTCGCCGGCTTTCCGTTCCCTGTTCGGGACCAATAATGGTATCGGCGCCCAGGGTATTCTGATCGACGGCACCGAAGAGCAGAAGCGCAAGTACGTGCCGAAGCTGGCCACCGGCGAAGTGATCAGTTCCTTCTGCCTGACCGAGCCGGACGCCGGCTCCGATGCCGCCAGCCTGAAAACCCGCGCCGTGCGCGATGGCGACCACTACATCCTGAACGGCACCAAACGGTTCATCACCAATGGCCCGAAAGCCAACCTGTACACGGTGATGGCACGCACCGACCCGGACAACAAGGGCGCCGGCGGCATCACCGCATTCATCGTCGAAGGCGATACTCCCGGCCTGATCCGTGGCAAGCCGGACGTGAAAATGGGACAGAAAGGCGCCCACACCTGCGACATCACTTTTGAAGACTGCCGGGTACCGGCGGAAAACATCATCGGTCTGAAGGAAGGCCAGGGTTTCAAAACCGCCATGAAGGTGCTCGATCGTGGCCGGCTGCACATCTCCGCGGTGTGCGTGGGCGTGGCCGAACGCTTGATCGAGGATGCCCTGCGCTACGCCATGGAGCGTAAGCAGTTCGGCCAGCCGCTGGCCGAGCACCAGTTGATCCAGGCGATGCTGGCCGATTCCCGCGCCGAGGCGTTCGCCGGCCGTTCCATGGTTCTGGAAGCCGCCCGTACCAAGGACGCCGGCCAGCCGGTGAGCCTGGATGCGTCCTGCTGTAAACTGTTCTGCGCGGAAATGGTGGGCCGTGTGGCCGATCGCGCGGTGCAGATTCACGGCGGTTCCGGCTACATGTCCGAATACGCGGTGGAGCGTTTCTATCGCGATGTGCGTCTGTTCCGGATCTACGAAGGTACCACCCAGATCCAGCAGATCGTGATCGCTCGCAACATGGTGCGCGAGGCGCAATAAGCATAGCCGTCCTTTTCTGTATGAAAAGGACGGCTATTCGCTGCCAAGGCAGCCTCCCACAGCGGCTTCGTAGCACGGCTGTGGGAAGCTTGCTTGCAAGCGAATGTTTGCAATCGGGGGATACTTTAATTGAACAGGGAATGGCCCCGGCGTTTGCGCCGGCTGCTGGATTACGCCTTGCCGCTGTGCATGGCCGCCACCCTGGTTTCCCTATTGTTCCCCAATCCGCTCTCCCCCTGGATCGCGCGCCCCACTCTGCTGATCTATCTGCTGGTTCAATGGCGCCGCAAGAGCAAACTGGCCAAGGGCCTGCTGCTGTTCATCGCCGTCCTGTCCATCCTGATATCAATCCAGAGTGACGATCCCCTGCCCCAGTTTCTGGCGGCCTGGGATCGCTTCTGTTTCTTCGCCACTTTCGTCTCCGCCCTGGGTTTGTTGCGAGTGTCGGCCATGCGCTCCCGCCTGGTCCGTCACGCCGGTCAGGTGCTGATCCGCCAGCGTCCGGCCTGGCGTTATCCGACGCTGTCCATCGGCACCGCGGTGTTCGGCATGATCATCAACATCGGCGTGATCGGCCTGTTCGGCTCCATGGTGCAACGCAGCAACAGCCTCAGTGCCGCCGGCGGCGAACGGCGTGTGCAGGCGGTGCGTGAACGGCGGATGATGCTGTCGATTCTGCGCGGCTTTGCCCTGGTGCCGTTGCTGTCGCCACTGGGCGTGACCATGGCGGTGATGCTGTCGAACATGCCGTCGCTGCGCTGGCACACCATCGCGCCGGTGGCGCTGCCCACCGCGGTACTGATGTTCGCCATGGGCTGGTTGCTGGATTGGGTGCTGCGCCCGCGCAACCTGAAAGTGCCGCCGGTGGATCGGCGTTCTTCCAAACCCTTGTGGCAGTTCACCGCCCTGGCCGCGGTGATCACTGCAGCCGTGTTCCTGTGTGGCTGGGTATTGGATGTGCGCCTGCCGGTGGCGGTGTTGATCGCCTGCCCGCTGAGCGCCTTCACCTGGTTGTCGTTGCAGCGGCGCCGGCTGGGCGGCGGCACCGGTGCGCGCCGGGCGGCCATGCTGTTGTACCGGCATTCCCGTCTGATCTTCGGCGCCAACCGTAACGAAGTGGCGATTCTCGGCGGCTCCGCTTTTCTCGGCGCGCTGCTGGTGCCGGTGATTGATCGCGACATGCTGGCCGAGGCGCTGTTGCACACCGGCCTGTATGGCCCCTGGTTCGCGGTCGCCGCGATGATGGCGGTTATCCTGCTGGCGCAGATCGGCCTCAATCCAATCGTCTCGGTGACCCTGATCGCCGGCCTCTTCGCCGACACCCATGAGATCGGACTGGAACCGGTGGTGCTGGCGGTGGCGCTGATGAGCGCCTGGTCCCTGGCGATGATCACCTCCCCCTTCACCGCCGCCATGCAGGTGCTCGAGCAACTGTTGCAGCGCTCCTCCTACATGATCGCCTGGCGCTGGGACGGCCTGTTCTTCTGGATCATCGTGCCGACACTGTGCGTGTGGGTGTTCGTGCTGCACTCTTTGCAGGGGTGAGCTGCCGGGGTGAGAGATGGGGGTAAACGCCCCTTCTCCCATCCTCTTGACGAAATACGTCTTAGACGTATACTGACCAAATGTACACGGTAGTTGAAACGCCCACTTTCGCAGCGGATGCGGACAAATTGTGGAGCACAGAAGAACGAGCCGAGTTTTGCGCCTGGATCGCAGCGCACCCATATGCCGGTAATGTCGTCCCTGGCAGCGGCGGTTGTCGCAAAGTCCGCTGGTCCCGGCCGGGAATGGGTAAAAGAGGCGGGGTACGCGTTCTTTACTTCACCCGCCTGGCCAATGGAGAAATCTGGCTGCTGGTGATGTACGCCAAAAACACCACTAGCACTATCCCGCCGCACCTGCTGAAAGCCATACGCGAGGAGTTGGAAAATGGCCAAGGATAAAACTCTGACCGGTGAGGAACTGGGCAAGAAGCTGCTGCAATCGGTTCGAGAAATGAAAGCCGGCTATGTTGCCCGCAAAACCGAAGTGAGTGACAACGAAGTGGCCCAGGCCCGCCACCGTACCGGTTTGTCTCAGTCCGAATTCGCCCAGGCTCTGAATATTTCCCATCGCACTCTGCAGGAATGGGAACAGGGTCGGCGCGCGCCGTCCGGCGCCGCCCGGACACTGATCGCTATTGCCTTGCGCCACCCCGAGGTGATCGTGGAGGCGCTTGCCGACGAGGGATAATTCAGAGGTGGCTACGCGGCCGAGAGCCTATTCGCTGGCAAGCCAGCTTCCCACAGCCATGCTACGAAGCCGCTGTGGGAAGCTTGCTTGCAAGCGAAGGCCTGACTTATTCCGGCCGGATGTGCGCGGTGGCTTCGTCTTCCACGCGTTGCCAGATTTCCACGCCCATGGGGTTTTCCGATTCTTCCAGGATGTGCCCCACCAGGCCGATGGCGCGGGCCATGACGCCGAAGCCGCGCACGATTTTCCAGGGGAAACCGAATTCACAGCAGATCGCGCCGATGGCGCCGGTGGCATTGATCGGCAGTTGTTTGCCGGAAGCCGCTTCGGCTTTGGCGGCGATGCGCTGCATCAGATCCACATAGCGGCCGGACAGGCCATTCTCCTCGGCGATCTGGAACAGCCGCGGAGTGCGCGGATCCACCGGCTTGTGCAGCGGGTGGCCAAGGCCTGGAATGATCTGCTTGCGGCCACGGAAGTCGGCGACCACTTGATCCGCCAGAGCATCCAGATCCACATCGGCTTTCGGATCCGGCAGCGCTTCATAAAGCATTTTCGAGGCGCCTTCCATGCTGCCGACGAACACCGTGCCAAGACCGCACAGGCCGGCGGCCACCGCCGCTTGCAGGGATTCCGGCGCGCCGGCATAGGTGATGCGGGCGGCCAACGCGGACGGTGTAATACCGTGTTCCACCAGGGTGATGACAATGGCGTTGAACACCTTGGATTGCTGCTCGGTGGGCGCCTGCCCGGTCAGTTGCAGATAAGCCAGGTCCCCCAGGTTCATGTGCCCGAGAATTTCATTGGGCAGATCCTTGCCCCGCACTTCGATGCGGTCACGGGTGCTCCAGGCGATGTCGGAGCGAATCGGTTTGTTTTGACGAGCCATGGTGACTTCCTCGTTTGGGTTCGTTGGTATGAAAGAACGGATCGCGTTACAGCGGCTTCGTGACTCCTGTTCTGTGGGAAGCTGGCTTGCCAGCGAACTGGCCTGAGGCATATCTTCAGGGCCCCATTCACTGCCAAGCGGAGCGCCGCCCGGACAGTTTCCCACAGCGGCTTCGTAGGCCGGTCTGTCTGTAATAGAGCGACGATTCAGAGTTCAGTTTGCGCGTCTTTCCGGGTTCCGGGCAGTAGCAGACCGCTGAGATAAATCAGCCCCACCAGCGCCACGCCGGCCACATCCGTCTCCCAGCCGGGCACCATCATCAGCAGGCCGCCGATCAGGAACAGCAACGCCTTGAAGCGGCTCAACGCGCCGTGGAAATAGGCGTAGCGTTCCAGCCCGGCGGACAGCATCCAGACACCAATGGCGGCGGTGATGACATAGCGGACGATCAGTATCGGTTCGCCGCGCAGAATCAGTTCCGGTTCCACCACGAACAGGAACGGCAGAATGAACAGCACCGATCCCAACTTGAAGGACTGGAAGGCGGTCTTCATCGCCGGCTCGCCGGCCACACCGGCGGCGGTGATCGACGCCAGCGCCACCGGCGGCGTGATGTAGGACAGCATGCCCCAATAGAGAATGAACATGTGGCTGGCCACCGGGTCCAGGCCCATTTTCACCAGCGCCGGTGCCAGCACGATGGCCAGGAAGATGTAGCAGGCGCTGGCGGTCATGCCCATGCCCAGCACGAAGCTGGTGAGCGCGCCCAGTATCAACAGCAGTGCCACGTTGTCGCCGGCATACTGGATCAGTTCACGGGAAAAAGCCGTGCCGGCGCCAGTCAGGGACAGCGCCCCCACCACCAGCCCGATGCCGGCCAGAATCGCCACCAGGTTGGCCACGTTTTTTCCGGACTCGACGATCACGTCCAGGATCACCCGCTTGCGGTTACCGCCACGATGCAGAACCAAAGCGGTTACCAGCAACGCCACGGACGCGTAAAACGGCGCCATGGATTCAATCCGCCAGGCCAGCAGCAGAAAGACCAGCAGCGCCAGGCTGAACAGGTAGATCCAGCCTTCCAGCAGTGTTTTCACCACCGATGGCAGCTCTTCCTTGGGCAGTCCTTTCAGTCCCTTGCGCGCGGCGTGCGCGTCCGCCTGCAGGAACAGGATCAAATAGAAAAACAGCGCCGGCACCAGAGCGGCGGACGCCACCTCCAAATACGGGACATTGAGAAAGGACGCCATGATAAAGGCCACCGCACCCATGATCGGAGGCATGATGGTACCGCCAGTGGAGGCACAGGCTTCCACCGCGGCGGCATAGGTGCCGGGGTAACCGTAGCGCTTCATGGTGGGGATGGTCATCGGGCCGGTGGACAGCACATTGGACACGGCGCTGCCGGAAAGGCTGCCGAAAAAGCCCGAGGACAGAATCGAGACCTTGGCCGGCCCGCCACGGCGGGAGCCCATCAGCGCGTAGGCCAGCTTCATGAAGAAATCACCGCCGCCGGACACCGTCAGCACCACACCGAAGACGATGAAACCGATCAGCAAATCCGCCACCACGCGCATGGGAATGCCGATGATGCTCTCCACGCCCATGGCGTTGGCGCGCACGGCTTCCTCCAGGGTGTATTGGGATCCCCACAACACGCCGGGCATGCTGTCGGCGAACAGCGGATAGATGCTGAAAACCAGACACACCAGCAACAGGACGGTGCCGCCGCAACGGCGCACGCCCTCCAGCGCGATCAGGACCAGCACTCCGGACAGCACCGTGGGCAGCATCGGGGCATCGATATCCCAGCCACTGTTGATAATGGTGGCCGCGTTGGAAGAAAAGTAGACGCCCACCGCCAGCGTTATCAGCGCCAGCAGCCAGTCGTACCACGGCACCCGCTCACGGCTGCCCTTGGTGGCCGGAAAAACCAGAAAAGCCACGGCCACGAACACGCCGATCAACAGGTAATAGAAAGCGGTACTCAGCGGCTGGAAGCCGAACAGCTTGAGTGTAAAGACCTGGTTCACCGCCAGGGTCAGTCCCACGGCGGACAGTATCAAGACAGCGACGTAAGCGGCGCCGGATACCCGTGTGGCCTCCCCTTCCGGGCTCGTGGCCGGGGCGGCGTCGGGATTGGTTTCGGCCTGCATGGTGGTTTCTCCGTCATTCAGTCGATGGCGGCGAAGCGGCCGCGACGGGATCACCGCGCGACCGTTTCGCTCACAAGCCTGAGCGGTCTCAACCGGCGCTCAGGGCCTCTTTGCGGTAGTCCATCCAGAATTGCGGCCAGGCGTCGTCACTGACGCCTTTGGTTTTGGCTTCGTCACGCGCGGCTTCCCACGCGGCCTTCACTTTCCGCAGATGCTCGATACGCTTTTGGTTCCATTTGTCGTCCTCGGCGGTCCACACGCCGATTTCCTTCAGGTAGCGAATCGCACCGGGGTGGAAAGGTGCATCCACCGGCGGACGTCCGGACAACTTCACGTCCCAGCGGGGCATCACCGGATTGGAGTCCTTGTACAGGTCGTAGGTGGACACCACTGCCTTGGTCATGTTGTAGGCTTCGTCATCGGTGAGCGCGGCGTAGGTGACGATCATCGGGTAGCGGTACGCCGCCATCGGTGCCGGGTTGTCCTCGGACATGCCGGCGCCCACGGTTTCCATGGCGGCTTCGAAGATCGGCGCCACTTTGTTCAGACGGTCCCAGGCCTCCTCGTCATCCAGGGGAATATGCGGCCAGGCCAGGCCACGGGGGCTGGACGCCAGCTCGTAAAGCGTCGGCGCTCCCGGAGACACGATGGCGGCATCGACGGTGTCTTCGATCATGCCGCGCAGGGACGCGCCATAGGACGGCAGGCGCACCTGCTGGACGTCGTCCCAGGTCAGACCGGCGGACGCCATCAGCGCTTCGGCCTTGATGTTCACCGAAGGGTTGGCCTCCACATAGGCCACGCGCTTGCCACGCAGATCCTCGAGCGTCTTGATGTTGGCATCGGCGGCGGTGGCCAGCGACACCGAGGCCGGACGGCCCAGCAGCACACGCAGATCCTGGGGGCCCCAGTCGGGGCTGGCGAAATCGTAGATCCCTTCGGCGGCGAAATAGGTTTCGGTGGCGAGGAACGCGAATTTGACCCGGCCGGTTTCCAGCGGCTTGAGACGGCCGATGGCGGTGCCGGAGGGCATGATGCGAATACGCACACCGTACTCTTTCATCAAAGCGTCGGCGATCATTGAGGCTTCGGTATAACCGGAGGAGCCCACATCGTAGGCGCTCCAGAGCATGGAACGTTCCAGGTTGACGTTGTCGGCCAGCGCGCCGTGCGCGGCGGCCAGAGGCAGAGCGGCCAGCGCCGCCCATTTGGCGAGGGACTTGAACATAATGATTATCCTTATTGTCGAGTGTTGGTCGTGAAAGGTCAGGCTCGGGTTGTTGTCAGCGTCTTCGTGGCATGGTCTGTGGGAGCCAGCCCTGCTGGCGAATTCCAGCCCTCCGGCGTTGGTACATTCGCTTGCAAGCAAGCTTCCCACAGCGGCCCTGTAGAAAGGCTGTGGGAGACCAGCCCTGCTGGCGAATCCCGGTCCTCCGGCGTTGGCACATTCGCTTGCAGGCAAGCTCCCACAGCGGCTTCGTAGCATGAGCTGTGGGAGCCAGCCTTGCTGGCGAATCCCAACCCTCCGGCGTTGGCATATTCGCTTGCGAGCAAGCTTCCCACAGTGGCTTCGTAGCATGAGCTGTGGGAGCCAGCCTTGCTGGCGAATCCCAACCCTCCGGCGTTGGCATATTCGCTTGCGAGCAAGCTTCCCACAGTGGCTTCGTAGCATGATCTGTAGGAGCCAGCCCTGCTGGCGAATCAAGGCCCTCCGGAGTTGACACATTCGCTTGCAGGCAAGCGCCTACAGAGGCTTCGTAGCTACGTCGGGTGTATGTCCCTGTTAAATCGGATCCCAGGTGAACACGTCGCCGCTGCGCTCCAGCGGATAGAAGGTGGACTTCAGTGCCGGGATGGCGTGATCGGCCACGGTTTCCGGAGTCCAGCCTTCGCCACGGTGCACGCTTTTGAGCGGACGGCTCTGGCCCATGGTGAAAATCTCGTTGTTGCGCACGGAGAAGATCTGACCACTGATGTCCTGGGCCTGATCCGAGGCCAGGAACACCACCAGAGGCGCGTTCTTGTCCGGAGTCATTTGCTTGAGTTTTTCCACTCGCGCTTTTTCTTCGTCGGTGCGGGCGGGAATGGAGCTGGTCATGCGGCTCCAGGCGAACGGCGCGATGCAGTTGGAACGCACGCCGTAACGCTGCATGTCCAGAGCGATGGACTTGGACAGCGCGGCGATGCCCAGTTTCGCGGCGGAATAGTTGGCCTGGCCAAAGTTACCGATCAAACCGGAGGTGCTGACAGTATGAATGTAGGCACCACTGTGCTGCTTGCGGAAAATTTCGGCGGCGGCACGGCTTACATAGAAAGTGCCGTTGAGGTGAACGTCCACCACCAACTGCCACTCTTCCAGTGACATTTTGTGGAACATGACGTCGCGCAGCACACCGGCGTTGTTGACCACCGCGTCGAGACGGCCGAAGTGATCCTGCGCGCAATCGACGATGCGGCGGGCGCTGTCCCAGTCGGACACGCTGTCGGTGTTGATGACGCCTTCGCCGCCCAGCTCGCGCACCATGGCGAGGGTTTCTTCCGCCGGGCTTTGCGAACCGCCTTCACCGGTGAGGGATACGCCGATGTCGTTGATCACCACTTTGGCGCCGGCGGCGGCGGCCGCCAGAACATAGGCGCGGCCTACACCGCCGCCACCACCGGTGACGATGACGACTTTGTCTTCCAGCATGGGTTGTTGTGCCATGATTTCTCTCCCGTTGATACTTTTATCTCAGGACGGCAGCCCGAGGACGTGTTTGGCCAGAATATTGCGTTGAATTTCGTTACTGCCACCGTAGATGGTGGTGGGCCGCGACTGAATGAAGATCCCCGCCGGATGCAGATCCGGGTCACCGGGCAAGGGCTCCAGCGTGCCGGAATCCTCGCCGGCAGTGAGCAACGCCAGTTCGCTGATGCGTTGATACAACTCGGACTGGTGCACTTTCAGCATGGAGACGTCCGGCCCCAGGGACTCGCCGCGTTTCAACTGATCCGCGTAGTGCTCGTAAAGCGCTTTGTGGCAATCCAGGTCCATCGCCAGAGTGGTGTAACGGTCCTGGAACAGCGGGTCGTTCCAAACACCGAGCCGGCGCGCCAGACGCTCCACCCGCACCAGGGCGTTGGAAGATTGCTTCGGCGAGCCGAGGAAAATCCGTTCGAAGCCGAGCAGCGCCTTGGCCATGCTCCAGCCCTTGTTGACCTCGCCCACCAGATTGGCCTTCGGCACGCGCACGTCGGTGAAGAACACTTCGGCGAATTCGGCCTGGCGTTCCAGATTGGGAATCGGCCGCACTTCAATACCGGGGCTGTCCATCGGCACCAGCAGGAAGCTGATGCCTTGCTGCGGCTTGCCTTCACGGCTGGTGCGCACCAACACGAAGATCCAGTTGGCCTCGGTGGCCATGGTGGTCCAGATTTTCTGGCCGTTGATTACCCATTCGTCACCATCGAGCAGCGCTTCAGTGCGCAGGCCCGCCAGGTCGGAGCCGGCGTTGGGCTCGGAATAACCCTGGCACCAGATGTGCTCGCCGTTAATGATCTTCGGCAGAAAGTGCGCTTTCTGCTCGTCGCTGCCGTAACGGATCAGCAGCGGACCGAGCATAGTGATGCCGGAGTCCGGCAGACGGGCGCAGCCGTAATTTTCCATCTCCTCCATCATCGCCAGCTGCTTGCCGGCGCTGAGACCCATACCGCCGTGCTCGGCGGGCCAACCCGGTGCCAGCCAGCCTTTTTCCGACAGCTTCTGGTACCAGGGGCGGCAGGGGCCGATACCCAACCGGTACGGCGGATTACGGATTTCCTCCGGATAGTTTTGTTCCAGCCAGCGGCGCACCATGACACGGAAGTCTTCGTCGCTCATGCTGTTGTAGTCGGTGTTTTGCTCAGCCATGTTCAGTTACCTCCGAAACGGGGTGCGCGTTTTTCGGCGAAGGCGGCTTTGCCTTCCTGGTGGTCGGCGCTGATCAGCAATTGGCTCTGCCAATCCACCTCACGGGTGAAGGCCCATTCCAACTGACCGGCGAGCATGGCCTTGGTGGCGGCCACCGCCAGCGGTGCCTGATCGTTCAGGGCCTCGGCCTGTTGCAAGGCGGCTTGCAGGGACTGGCCGGCCTCCACCATGCTGTCCACCACACCCAGGCTCAGGGCCTCGGCGGCTTCCAGCCGCTGGTTGTACATCAGGATCTGACGGGCGCGGGCCATGCCGACCCGCGACGGCAAGGTGTGAAACAATCCCAGATCCGCGGCCAATCCCACTTTGCCAAAGCCCGATTGAAAGCGGGCGTTGTCCGCGGCGATCACCGTGTCGCAGGCCATCGCCAGGGAGAAACCGGCGCCCACCGCCCAGCCTTCCACGGCGGCGATCAGCGGCTTACCCATGGTCAGCATCTGCTGCACCAGGCGGGTATTGCGGCGCATGCGGGTGCGGGCGCTGGCCAGTTGGGTTTCGTTCATTTGGCCGATGTCGCCGCCGGCGCAGAAAGTGCCTTCGGCGCCGGTGATCACCACGCAACGCACCTCGGCGTCCTGCTCCGCCGCCAGCAAGGCGTCATAGAGCTCGGCGCGCATTTCCAGGGAAAGGGCGTTTTTGCGCGCCGGCGCATTGAAGGTGAGCACCTGGCAGTTGCCTTCACGGCGAGACAGCAAGGGACCGCTCATCAGACGTCCTCCTCATCGATCAGAGACATGAAACGGCGTTTGTGGCCGTCGACACCGCCGAAGCGGTTGAGCAGCACCAGCACCTTGCGCGGGAACAAACCGATGTCGGCTTCGTCGGTGTAACCGATGCCGCCGTGGAACTGCACTGCTTCGCGGGTCACCAGCATGGCGGCGGTGGAGGCTTTTACCCGGGCGGTGGACACAGCGCGGCGAATGCGTTCGATGGGGAATTCCTGATCGATGGCGCGGGCGGCGCTGGTGACCATGGCGCGCGTCAGTTCGATCTGGATTTTCAGATCCACGGCGCGATGCTGCAGAGCCTGGAAACTGCCGATTTCCTTACCGAACTGACGGCGGATTTTCAGATAGGAGAGGGTTTCATCGAACGCCGCCTGCATCACACCCAGCAGGTAGGCGGCACACCCCAGGGTGGCGTCTTCCAGCGCGGCGTCCACATCAACGCTGCTCACCAATTCCCGCACCGGCGTGTTATTGAACTTCACGGTGGCGACGTGGGAACCGTCCTGCTGCAACTGACGTTCCAGGGTCAGCCCGGCGGCGTCCTTGTCCACCAGCGCCAGTCCCTGATCACAGGCCACCAGGAAGGCATCGGCGGCACTGGCCAGGGACACCCGGCGCACCTCGCCATCCAGCGCGTTATCACGGCACACCGGCGGCTGGTCAACGCCCCCGATCCCGGCCGGCAGAATCAGTTGCTCGCCCTGGATATGCGCGGTGGCGGCGGTTTGTGGCAACAGCGCGGCGGTGAGCGCGCCTTCAATCAACGGCTCCGGCACCAGACCTTTGCCGAGTTCCTCCAGCAGCGCCACGTATTCCAGCATGCCCAGGCCGGCACCGCCTTTCTCTTCCGGCACACGCAGGCCGGTCCAGCCCATTTCACAGAATTCACGCCAGATCGCGGGATCCAGGCCGAGGTCGCTGTAGCGGGTTTCACGGGCCCGCTCCAACGCACCATGACGGGACACCAGCGTCACCGCGCTGTCACGGATCATCCGCACCTGTTCTTCCCGCGCCTCGAGGTCCTCTTGGGTCCATTCGATGGTCATTGTTCTCTCCCGAATTTATTGGCTAACGTCATTCGCCGCCAAGGCGGCTCCCACAGGGGCGCTGGTCAAACAAAATCCAGTTTGCCGTTGTTCACCACCACCACGTCACGCTCCACCACCCGGGCGCGGAAGGACCCGTCGCGCCAGATTTCAGTACGGATGGTTTCGCCCGGAAAGACCGGCGAGGAAAAACGCAGGGACAGGGCCTTGAGGCGATCTTCCCGGTAATCCACCAACTCGCGGAACAACGCATGGAAGACCACGCCAAGGGTGCACAGGCCGTGCAGAATCGGACGCGGATAGCCGGCGGCCTCGGCGGTGGCGGGATTGGAGTGCAGCGGGTTGTCATCGCCGTTGAGACGGTAGTAGAGCGCCTGCTCGGCACGGGTGGGCAGATCCACGCTGATGTCCGGCTCGCTGTCCGGCAGGGTGTGTACCGCGTGCAGCGGTTCGCTGTCGCCACCGAACCCGCCCTGCCCGCGCAGCACCGTGGTCATGCCGGCAGTGGCCAGCAACTCGCCGTTACCGTCGCGCAGTTCCTTTTCGCTGTACATCAGCGCGTTGTTGCCTTTGTCCACCACACCGGTGACGCGGGTTTCACCCACCACTTCGCCCGCCACCGGCAAAGGCTTGTGCCACTCAATGCGCTGTTCACCGTGCACCACGCGCACCGCGTCGATGCCGGTGTCTTCACGGGCCACCCAGAAACCGGGATGGCCCAGCACCACCACAATGCTCGGCAGCGCACGGAAATCACGGGCGGAATCGACGAACCGCAGTTGTTTTTCGTCCAGGGGGTCCATACCGAGGCCCACTGACAGGGCGTAAAACGCGGTGTCCTTTTCGGTCAGTGTTTGACGTACCTGGGGAATGGGGTAATTGAGCAAATGTTGCGGATCGATAGCCATGCCGCTCTCACTTTTGTTCGTTCAATTGGTCTGTTTTTAACTGGATCACCGCGTCGGCGGCGAAGGCACCCTGCCCTTCGGGCATGGCGAAAACCGGATTGATATCGATGGAGTCCAGGCGCTCGCCGGCGCCGACCGCGAAGCGGGACAAATTGGCGAGCACCTGCGACAGCGCATCCAGGTCCACCGGCGCGCGACCGCGGGCGCCTTGCAACAACGGCGCGCCCTTGATCGACAGAATCAGATCGCGGGCTTCCTCGCGGTCGAACGGACAACGGCGGAACGCCACATCCTTGAGCACTTCAACGAAAATGCCGCCGAGACCGAACACCGCCACCGGACCGAATTGGGGATCGCGCTGGATTCCCATGAAGCATTCCACGCCACCGACGATCTGCCGGGCCACCAGCACGCCATCCAGTTTCGCCTCCGGGACATGACGTTCGGCGTTGCCCAACAGTGTCTGGAAGCCTTCGCGCACGGAGTCCTCGTCGGCAACGTTCAACAGCACCCCACCGATTTCGGATTTGTGCACGATGTCGGCGGAGGCGATCTTCATCACCACCGGGAAGCCGATTTGTTCGGCGTAGGCGGCGGCCTCCTCAGCGCTGCCGAGCACTTTTTCCGGCACCGCGGGAATACCGTGCGCGGCCAGCAATTGTTTGGCTTCGGCTTCGCCGGGCGTGACTTCCGGCAAGGTTACCGGTGACACCGCTTCCCGCCGTGGCAAGGGCCGGGCGAAGGCGTCGCCCAACTGCCCCATGGCCTTGATTACTTTCACCGCGTCGGTGGGGTCTTCCATCAATACGAAGCCGGCCTCTTCATAGGGCCGGTTCTGCTCCGGCTCGCCGATCAGTGACATCACGAACAGACGATCCGGATGGGCATCCTTTACTTTTTTCAACTCCGCGCACAGTTTCGGCGCCACCGATGGCACCGTGCCGGCCTGGCTGAAAAACGCCAGCACCGAAGCGTAGCCGCCATCGGACACCATGCGCTCACCGAAGGTGCCGGCCAGGGTCAGGTCGTTGAGCACCTGGGCGGTGCAGTCCACCGGATTGATCGGGGAACAGAACGGCACCGCGGCTTTCAGGTCGGCCTGTGCCGGTTCCGGCATGGGCGGCATCGGCACGTCCAACTGTTCCGCCAGGTCGCTGACGATGATGCCGGCGCCACCGCTGATGGTGAGCATGCCGAGGGAATTGTTGGCCGGATAAATGCGGCGGGTGGCGGTATAGGCCACGTCCAGCAGCTCGGCGCTGCTTTCCACGCGGATTACCGCGTAGTCCGCCAGCATCGCGTCGAATACCCGGTCGTCACCGGCCAGAGCGGCGGTGTGGGACATGGCGGCTTTCTGGCCCAGGGCGCTGCGGCCCACCTTCTGCAGAATCACCGGTTTGCGCGCGGCGTGCGCGGCTTCCAGAGCGGCGATGAACGAATCCACATCGCGCACCGCTTCGGCGTAGGCCATCACCACGTCAATGTCCGGGTTCTCCACCATCCAGCCAATGGCTTCGCCCAGGGTGACGTCACATTCGTTGCCGGTGGCGGCGCAGATAGGCGTGCCCAGCCCGCGCGCCCGTGCCAGCCCCAACAGATGAGCGCCGTAGGCGCCGGATTGGGAGGCGATGCCGATGCGGCCCGGCAGCGGAAAACCGCGTTCCAGGCCGGACATGAAACTGCCGAAGAAGCCGATGGTGCTGTTGAAGGCGCCGGCGGTATTGGGGCCGAGCAGGCGCATGCCGTGGCGGCGCGCGGTGGCCAGCAGTTGCTGCTGTAGCGCTTCGCCCTGCGCGCCCACTTCACTGAAACCGGAAGAGAAAATAATGGCGCTGCGTCCGCCCCTGCGGCCCAGGGCATCCACGGTGTCCACCACCTGCGCGGCCGGCACCGCCACCACCGAGGCGTCCGGCGCTTCCGGCAGGTCATCGATGCTGGCATAGGCCGGCAGCCCCTGAATTTCGCTGCGTTTCGGGTTCACCGGCATTACCCGGCCCTGGAACTCACCGCGCAGCATGTAGCTTACTGGCCGGCCACCGATACGGGTGGCGTCGGCGGATGCTCCCACCACCGCCACGGACCGTGGCTGCAGCAGTGGCGTTAGAGAAGCGAACCGGCCGTTGGCGGTGCCGTTCGCGTTGGTGTCGTCTTGCATCACCGCAAGCTCCTTTCTGGTCCGGCTATTTCTGACTGTTCTTATTGAAGGGCTGACGAGGGACGCCCACCCCGTCGCCACCGGCGACAAAGCCGCCGGGGCGGGGGGATCTTCCCAGGTGAGCGCATGGGAAACGGAGTACAACGATCTCGGCGACAGCGGTGCGAGAACGGGCTATCCGGGCCGGGACCAGCGCCGGGACTAAAGGTATAGTGACGACGTGACCGGGACGGGCCACCGGGGGCATGCTCATCACTGTGCTCTCCCACTTTGTTGTTCTGTGCCGTGATTTCGACAACGGCGCCGGGTCGTTGCCCGGTCCGGAATTGCGGTTTATGGTAGATTCACCATTCTGAATGTCAATCCTTATTGTGAATACAAATCCATGACATCCCCAAAAGACGAACGCAGCGACTCCAGCAGCAGAAACGGCGGCGGCCGAAATGGCAGCACCAAGGACGTGGGCGCCGTGGTGAACGCGATCCAGCTTTTGCGCCACCTCGCCCACCAGCAGGCCCCGGAGGGCGTGGCCGCCATCGCCCGCGCCACCGGCGTCAGCCCCAGCAGCGCCTTCAACATTCTGCGCACCCTCAATAACGAGGGCTTCGTGCGCTTCGACGAAAGCAGCAAGACCTACCAGTTGGGCATTGGTCTGTCCGAACTGACGGTCAATCTGATCGGTCAGAGCTATGCCGATCTGATTCAGCCGGAACTGGAACGGCTGGCCCTGAATCTGGATATCCTGATCGTGTTGTGGCGCATCACCCACGACAACCATGTCAGCGTCATCGCCCGCGGCATCCCCAATGTGGCCCATGTGGATGTGCGGCTGGACAGCCGCCTGCCGGAGCTGATCGGCGCCTGCGGCCGCGCCATCGCCGGGGTACGCGACCTGCCCGACGCGGAACTCCGACGCCGCTTCGCACGGCTGCGCTGGGAGAATCCGCCCAGCTTCGAGGAATACCAAAAGGGCGTTAAGGAAGCACGGGAACGGGGCTGGGCCCTGGACGACAACTGCCTGTATCGCGGCATCAGCATGGTGGCCAGCGTTCTCACCGATCACCACAACCAGCCGCGCTTCGCCATCTCCGGTATCGGCATCACCGCTCAGCACAATGCCCGCGGCCTGGCCCGGGCCGGCGAGGCCATCCGCGACACCGCGCACTTCCTGGAACGCTCACTGTTTCCCCGAAACCTTAGGAAAAACACTATTGATGAATAGCATTCAGGATATGGAATAAAAATACCGAACACCTGGCGTCCAGCGTCTGGCGTGCTATGCTTTCATTGATATCAATGAAAGCATCCGGAGAACCCCATGGCCTCCATTACCATCCGCAACCTCGACGATGAATTGAAAGCCCGGCTGCGCTTGAGCGCCGCTGAACACGGCCATTCCATGGAGGAAGAGGTAAGGCAGATCCTGCATCGCGCGCTGGAACCGGGTTCGGATACCGGTCTTGGCACCCGCATCCGCGAGCGCTTTGCCGCTTACGACGCCGAACCGCCGGAGTTCGAACGGCGCCAGGACGCGCCCCGTGATCCAGGTCTGGATCAATGATTGTCCTGGACACCAATGTGCTGTCGGAATTGATGCGGCCGGCCCCCGAACCTCGGGTCATCGCATGGCTGGACCGCCAGAGCGGCCGGGATGTGGCGGTTACCAGTATCACCGTGGCGGAAATACTGCATGGCATCCGCCGCTTGCCCGCCGGGCGACGCAAGCGCCGTCTCACGGACCTGTCCATAGGCTTGTTCAACGAGGAGTTCGCCGGCCGCGTGCTGCCTTTCGACGCCCCGGCCGCCGCTTACTACGCGGAAAAACTGGCGGCCTGCGAAAAACGCGGACGGCCCGTGCACATGGCCGACGCTCAGATCGCCGCCATCTGCGAGCGGCACGGCGCTGTACTGGCCACTCGCAATATCAAGGATTTCGAACCCTTGGGGGTGTCTTTACTGAATCCGTGGATGGCGGGTTAGGTCACTGCCCCGCCAGCTTCCCACAAAAGGCCAGGGAACCCCTGCAGGAGCCAGCCCTGCTGGCGAATGGGACTCTCCGGGAAGAAATTCGCTTGCAAGCAAGCTCCCACAGCCGCTCTGTAGAAAAGCTGTGGGAGACCAGCTTGCTGGCGAATTCCGGCCTCCGGCGTTGGCACATTCGCTTGCAAGCAAGCTTCCCACAGCGGCTTCGTGGCCCCCACAAGGGACCCATCAGGCAGCGTAGTAGCGCCGGCCCTGGCGATCGGCACGGGTGGCGCGGCCGTGGGCGTGCAGGCAGTTGAGGTGCGCGATGCTCTCCCCCATGGCGAACATCATCTGATTGTTGTCGAGCTTGCGGTTGAACAGCAGTGGCAACAGATCGTAGGCGGTCAGCGGCGCTTTCTCACAGGCTTCCTCGGCCACGCTCAACTGCTCGTCATGGTGCTTGACCAAAGCATCGATACGAGCGTGCAGACCATGGAAGGCCAGCCCATGGGCGGGCAATACCAGACTGTCTTCCGGCAGTGCGTTCTTAATTGCCGTCAATGAATCGACAAAAGCGCTGACCGGGTCATCATCCGGGTCGCGTGCATGCACGGTCAGGTTACTGGAGATTCGCGGCAGCACCTGATCGCCGCTGATCAGCACATGATCGTGTTCACGGAACAGGCAGGCGTGCTCCGGCGCGTGGCCCCGGCCGATGTGCACCCGCCAGGTTTGACCATTGATTTGAATGGCGTCGCCGGCAGCGATGAACTCCGGGGTCGGCGGCATGATCGGCACCACTTTTCGAAAACCGTTGCCGCGGCCACTGAGCGCATCCAGCGGCTCCCCATGCAGACCATGCAACCCCATGAAGCGGCGCACGTCCTGGCGCACGGTGTCGTCCTCGGCGGAATGCAAATGATTGAGCAGCTCCCACTCCCCGCGCGTCATGCGTACCGGTGCATTGAATCGCTGCGCCAGCCAGCCGGCCTGGCCGACATGGTCCGGATGGTAATGGGTGACAATGATGCGGCGGATCGGCCGGCCTTCCAGGGCGTTGTCGAACGCCTGGGCCCAGATTTTCTGGGTGTGGCGGGTGCCGAATCCGGTATCGACCAGGGTCCAGCCGTCCCCATCCTCCAGCAACCACAGATTAATGTGGTCCAGCGCCAGCGGCATGGGAAAGTACAACCAGTACACGCCCGGCGCTACTTCCAGACGCTCGCCGGGCCGCGGCGGTTGCGAAAACGGATACTGCAATTCGGACATGGGGTTCTCCCGAAGACCACTTTGTCGTTATTGTGTTGACCCAACCTCAGGGATGAAACCAGACGGAAAGGTGAACCCAGTATACCTATGGAACCCCTCATTTTCTTCCCTTCCCGGGTTCAGGGGAAGCACGGGGATTCACTCATAACGGAGAGAGCTATCCATGCAAGCGTGGCAGATCAACGACGGCACCATGGCCCTTGGCCCCTTTGATACCCCGGAACCGGCACCGGATCAGGTGCGTATCCGGGTGCGGGCCGTGGGCATCAATCGCGCCGATATCCTGCAGGTCAAGGGCATGTATCCGGCGCCCCCGGGCTTCGACCAGCGGGTGCCCGGACTGGAATACGCTGGCGAGGTGGATGCGGTGGGCAGCAAGGTCACCCATCGCCAGGTAGGTGACCGGGTCATGGGGCTGATTCCCAGCGGCGCCTACGCGGAATATCTGGTGGTGCATGAAGATGAACCGCTGACACTGCCGGACAATCTGGACTTCGCCACCGGCGCCACCATTCCGGAAGCCTTCCTGACCGCCTATCGGGCGCTGTTCCTGGATGGTGGCCTGCAACCGGGGCAATGGTGTCTGATCCGCCCGGCCAGCGCCGGCGTGGGTCTCGCTGGCACCCAGTTGGCGGCGGCGCTGGGCGCCCGGCCGATCGGCTCCAGCCGCAACCCGGCCAATCTGCGCACCGCCGAAGGCATGGGGCTGGTGGCCACGGTCACCGAGGACGACACCCTGGCCGAGCAGCTGAAGAGCATCACCGACGACGGCGTGGCGGTGATCATGGATATGGTGGGCCCGGACTGGAGCCAGGTGCTCAAGGGCTTGCGCACCGAAGGCACGCTGAGTCTGGTGGGCGTGCTGGGCGGGGCCCAGACCATGATGGACCTGCGCCCGTTTCTGCAGCGGCGTCTGAAAATCACCGCCATGACCATGCGCAGCCAGACCCTGGACCGCCGCATCGCCATGGCCGGGCTGTTCAACGACCGCCTGGCACCGTTGTTCGCCGCCGAACGGCTGCGTCCGTTGCCGATGGAGACCTTTGCCTTCGCCGATGCTCTGGAGGCGCACCGCCATATGGTGGAGGACGACTTCAGCGGTAAGCGGGTGTTGGTGCTATAAGATAGGATTGGCGGTCCGTGAACGCTCCCACGGACCGGGCTACGAAGCCGCCGTGGGAGCTTGCCTGCAAGCGAATCATGGGTAACGCCCCCAATTCGCTTGCAGGCAAGCTCCCACAGCGGCCTTGTAGCCACTTTTGATGTTAATGTCCGCGAGTTGGGACACCCTCTCTTCCCTACTCCATGGTATGGCCGCCGCCGCCCTGCCCTGATATATTCCCGAAACGCAATTTCATAATAATGAGGTGCCGCAATGTCTCAAGCCACCGCCACCGCCCGGCCGCAAATGACCGAAGCCGAGTGGGAAGTTCGCAAGGACCTGGCCGCCGCTTATCGTTTGGTCGCGCTCTACGGCTGGGAAGATCTGGTGTTCACTCACCTGTCCGCCCGTGTACCGGGACCGGAGCATCACTTTCTGATCAATCCGTACGGTATGTTGTTCGATGAGATCACCGCCTCCTCCCTGGTGAAAGTGGACCAGGATGGCGAAATCGTCGATCCCGGCGCCACCAACCGGGTCAACCCGGCCGGTTTCACCATCCACAGCGCCGTGCACATGGCCCGCGAGGAAGCCGGCGCGGTGTTGCACTTGCATGCCGCCGACGGTGTCGCCGTGAGCGCGCACAAGAACGGCCTGCTGCCGTTGAGCCAGACCGCCATGCTGTGTCTGGACCATCTGAGCTATCACGATTTTGAAGGTGTGGCTCTGAACCTGGACGAGCGCGAGCGTCTGGTGAAGGATCTCGGCGACAAGAACCTGATGCTGCTGCGCAACCATGGCACTCTGAGTGTGGGCAAGGATGTGGGTGAAGCCTTCACCTACATGTACTTCCTGATGAAGGGCTGCGAGATCCAGGTGCGCGCCATGGCTCAGGGTGAGACTTACCAGCCTTCCGCCGAAGCCATCGCCACTACCTCCGATCAGTCCAAGAGCCTGGGCATGGCCAGCAAGCTGACCTGGCCGGCCCTGCTGCGCAAGCTGGAACGCGCCGGCAGCGACTACGCGCGCTAAAAGAGTTCGCCTGCAAGGCAAGCTCCCACAGAGCGGCTTCGTAGTCCGTTGCTGTGGGAAGCGGCCCGGGCGGTGCTCCGCTTGGCCGCGAATACCCCCATTCGCTTGCAAGCAAGCTTCCCACAGCGGCCCTGTAGAAAGGCTGTGGGAGACCAGCTTGCTGGCGAATCCCGGCCTCCGGCGTTGGCACATTCGCTTGCAAGCAAGCTTCCCACAGCGGCTTCGTAGCCCTCTCTGTGGGAAGCTGCCTTACAGCGATGGTTCTGGTTGCCCTACCCCTTCCCTTCCAGATTGGCGCGCAGCACGGTGAGCGCCGCCATGTTGACGATGCGCCGTACCGTGGCGCTGGAAGTCAGAATGGTCACCGGCGCGTTGACACCGAGCAGGAACGGTCCCACCGCCACGTTGCTGCCAGCGGCGGTTTTCAACAGGTTGTAAGCGATGTTGCCGGAATCGCCGTTGGGACAGACCAGCAGATTGGCCGATCCTTTCAGAGTGGAATCCGGCAGGATGCCCTGACGAATCGATTCCTCCAGCGCGGCGTCGCCGTGCATTTCCCCATCCACTTCCAGTTCCGGAGCCGCCTCACGGATCAGCGCCAGCGCCTGACGCATTTTCTCGCTGGCGGCGCAACGTTCGGAACCAAAATTGGAGCGCGACAACAACGCCGCCTTCGGTTCCAGATTCAGGCGCCGCATTTCCTCGGCGGCGGCCACCGTGAACTCGGCGATCTGTTCGGCGGAGGGGTCCTCGTTGACGTGGGTATCCACCACCGCAACCGTGCGCTCCGGCAGTAACAGCACATTCATCGCCGCATAGGTACGGGCGTTTTCCTTACGGCCGATAACCTGATCGACAAAGCGCAGGTGCTCGGCGAACCGGCCCACGGTCCCGCAGACCATGCCATCGGCCTCACCCAGGTGCACCATCATGGCACCGATCAACGTCATGCGGCGGCGCATCTCGGTACGGGCCACTTCCTTGGTGACACCCTGGCGGCAAAGTTTTTCCCAATACTCGTTCCAGTAGCGGTGGAAACGTTCATCCTGCTCCGGATTGGTGACTTCCACATCCTCGCCGAGACGCAGGCGCAGCCCGTAGCGCTCGATGCGCATGGCCAGCACTTCCGGGCGGCCCACCAGAATCGGGAACGCCAACCCTTCATCCACCACCACTTGCACCGCGCGCAGCACCCGCTCTTCCTCGCCCTCGGTGAACACGATGCGGGCCTTGCCGCCGTCGCGCACCAGCGCCTTGGTGGCGGAGAACAAGGGCTTCATGAAGGCGCCGGAGTGGTAGACGAAGCGCTCCAGCTGTTCGGCGTAGGCGTTCAGATCGGCGATCGGCCGGGTGGCGACGCCGTCGGCCATGGCCGCTTTCGCCACCGCCGGTGCGATACGCACGATCAGGCGTGGATCGAACGGTTTCGGAATCAGGTACTCTGGCCCGAAACTGATGTCATAGGTGCCATAGGCGGCGGCCACCACCTCGTTCTGCTCTTCCTGGGCGAGACCGGCGATGGCGTATACCGCCGCTTTTTCCATTTCCCGGGTGATGGTGGTGGCACCAGCGTCCAGCGCGCCCCGGAAAATATAGGGGAAACAGAGGACGTTATTGACCTGGTTCGGGTAATCGGAACGGCCAGTGGCCATGACCAGATCATCACGCACCGCCTTGGCGTCTTCCGGCAGGATTTCCGGGCTCGGATTGGCCAGCGCCAGAATCAGCGGACGGGCCGCCATGCGCTGCACCATGTCCGGCTTCAGCACACCGCCGGCGGACAGACCGAGGAACACATCGGCACCGTCGATTACCTCGCCCAGGGTGCGTGCGTCGGTGGGTTGAGCGTAGCGGGCCTTGTCCGGATCCATCAGCACTTCGCGCCCCTGATACACCACGCCTTCGATATCGGTGACCCAGATGTTTTCCTGCGGCAGGCCCAGATCCACCATCAGATCCAGGCACGCCAGCGCCGCGGCACCGGCACCGGAAGTGACCACCTTGACCTGATCGATGGGTTTGCCCACCACCTTGAGACCGTTGATGAAGGCGGCGCTGACGGTAATGGCGGTGCCGTGCTGATCGTCATGGAATACCGGAATGCTCATGCGTTCACGCAGTTTGCGCTCAACGATAAAACACTCCGGCGCCTTGATGTCTTCCAGGTTGATGCCGCCGAAAGTCGGTTCCAGAGCGGCGATGATCTCCACCAGTTTGTCCGGGTCGCTTTCGTTGATCTCAATATCGAAGACATCGAGGCCGGCGAACTTCTTGAACAATACCGCCTTGCCTTCCATCACCGGCTTGGACGCCAGGGCACCAATGTTGCCCAGCCCCAGTACCGCGCTGCCATTACTGATCACCCCCACCAGATTGCCGCGCCCGGTGTAACGGAACACGTTGTTGGCATCGTCGACGATCTCTTCGCAAGCGGCGGCCACGCCGGGCGAGTAAGCCAGCGCCAGATCACTCTGGTTGGTCAGTGGTTTGGTGGCGACGACGGCGGTTTTGCCGGGAACGGGGAATTCGTGGTAATCGAGTGCAGCACGACGGCTGTCGGTGGCCAAGGTCAGGTCTCCTTAATGGTCTTTCCTGGGAAAATTGTGCGAACCAGTGTACTGCTCCCCACCGGCATCACACTAGGGAGTAAAGCCCCTGGAACCCACCAAACTGTTACATTTCGCCAACTGTTACAATTCGGTTTGGTCAATCTATTCCGGAGTCACCGTGTCAGGAGACCACCCAATTCTCCAGGGCCAGATCCGGAACCCGCCGAAACTCACGGAGATTATTGGTCACCAGGGTCACGCCCAGAGCGAGCGCGTGAGCCGCGATGAGCGTATCCAGACTGCCTATCGGTGTGCCGCACGCCTCCAGATAAGTACGCAGGTCGCCATAGCGCTCGGACGCGGCCTCGTCGAAGGCCATCACTTCGAGCGGTGCGAGGAATTTGCCAAGCGCCTGCTGATTGCGCTTCGAACCGCTCTTAGCCACCCCGAACGCCAATTCCGCGGCGGTAATGCTGGACACAGCAACGTTGCCGGCACGCAATGATTCGAAGTGACGAAAGACCTTCTCGGGTCGCCGATTGATGATGTAAATACAGATATTGGTGTCCAGCAAATAGCGCAGCCCTTCCATTGGCCTTACTCCATTGACTCTCGATCCTGTGCCGCCGGTTGCTCCCGTTCCATTTGGAAATCCGCGTCAAACTCCTCGAGAGCCTCGCGCATGATGTCCCAAGGGCGTTCCACCGGCAGCAATAACACACCATTACCAAAACGCCGGGCGATCACTTCCGTCCCTTCGAAGCGCAGGTCCTTGGGCAGCCGCACCGCCTGACTGCGGCCGGACATGAAGATTTTAGCGAACTGGGTCATGACAAACCCTCCGAAGAGCCCTGATACATACCGTCGGTATATATCACCTGGGACACGGCGTCAAGACCGTCACTATCCACTATCGCCCACCGGCGCCGCCCAGACGCTGTCCGCTGGCCCCTGCCTCACCCGCCGGGCGGTACGCTTCGCCGCCAGCATCAACAGCACCGCCGCAATCAGGGCCGTCCCTTCCACCGCCAACGTCGCCGGAGCGGTATGCAGCCAGGGCGGCAGGGACGGCAGCATCAGCGCCAGCAAGCCGGTCAGCGGAATCGCCAGAGTGGTCAGCGCCGCCAGCCACAGCAGCTCCACCACCGCGCGGGCGGCGCCGCGCCAGAACGCCCAGCCCACGCTGGCCAGGAAGACGACATAGTAGACGCCCGGGTACCAGGCGTTGCTGTCCGCCACCAGTCCGTTCACCCATTTGCCCGCCACCATGGCGGCGGAGACTCCCGCCACACAGCCCCAACAGACGCCGACGGTGGCCGCCGCCATCAGCTCGGTGGTGCGGCGCTGGGACACCGGTGCCTCGTTGCGGCGTTGTTTGCGGCGGCGGGTTTCCACCCACAATAAATTACCGCTGTAAAACAGAAAGGCCCCACCCAGCCCCATTAGCACATAAATCCAGCGCATCAGGGGGCCACCAAAATTGCCAAAGTGCAGGCCGAAAAAGGTGGTGATGATATCCACCCAGGGATCCTCATGGCCCGGCATGTAATCGGTATCGGTGATCTCGCCGGTATAGGGATTGAGCTCGACGAAACCCCGATCCGCGCCGCGCACCATGTGCGCCGGATTTTCACCGGCGATACGCACCGAGGCCCGTGGACCAAGCACATCGGAGTACATCATTTCCCGGGGCTCGAAGTCAGGATCATAGTTCCGCACCGTGGCCAGCAGTGTTGCCGGCGCCACCAGATTGTCCACCTGCCGGGGGATACCGTCATCGGATGGCGCCGGCCTGGAAAACAGCGGCCGGTCTCCGTACGCCACCTTGCCCAGGCCATCGTAAATCTGATCGTGGAAAGCAAACACAATCACTGTCAGACCGATGACCAGATGAAACGGCAGGCTGGTGATACCCACCACGTTATGGGCATCGAGCCAGAACCGTTTGCGGTTCTTACCCGGTCGCAGGGCGAAGAAATCCTTGATCAGCGTGGGCAGCAACACGATCACGCCGGACACCAGCGCAAGCACATAGAGAACGCAGACCACTCCCATGACATAGACACCGAAGTAATGATGCCCCTGTCCGGGAACGCCGCCGGTCTGGTGCAGCAGATCGATCAGTTCGGCCATGGCCGAAGGTTGGTAGGACGCCGTCCGCAGAGTGCCGTCGCCGTCCAGCGAGGCCCGTCCGGTGACACCGGGAAGGTGCCGACCGCCCTGCTGCTGCCAGGTCAGGGGCACCGGCGCGCTCTCACTTTGCCGCAGGTGCAAGGTGAAGCTCCGGGCCGCTTCCGGATGGGCCCGCAGCACCGCGCCGATCAGCTCCGGCCAGCGTTGCTCCCCGGTCCACCGCCACTCGCCCTGCTCCGCCACCGGCGGCGACGCCCAGCGATCCAGTTGCGCCTTGAACATGGTCAAGGCGCCGGCGTAAAAGCCGATGAACAGCATCATGCCGGCGATCAGTCCGGTCCAGGTGTGCAGCGTCTTGTAAGTCCGTATTACGTCGCTACGCATATCAGCCGCCCTCCATGATCACACGCACCACCGCCAAGGCGGAAAAAGCCGCCATATTGGCGGCTCCCAGCCACAACCAGGCACGCAGGCCGGTGCGAAACAGATAGACGAAAGCGAACACCGCCATCCAGATCACCGGTACCACCCACATATTGAATTGCACCTTGTTCGGGGCTTCGATGCCGCCCGGCCCGAGCCAGGCGAACAGCCCCATCAGTGCCAGGGCCAGGGTGAATCCGAGCACGCCGCCGGCCAGAGTCTTGCTCCACCAATGCGGTTGAATCGGCGGTCGTTTCGGCTTGGCCATCAGGCGCGCCCCTCCTTGAGCAGTGACAGCAACGGCAAGGTGCCGAGCAACAGCATGAGCACGGTCAGAGCGGCGAAGAACCCTGCCTTGGCGTCCAGCGTCACCATCCATGCCGGCCAGGACAGCAACAACAGCGCCCACGACAGAACCCGCCAGCCGATACCAGCCAGCGGCCGCGCCAGCCACCGCTGATTGGGTGAGCGCAGGTACACCAACACGCTCCCGGCGACACTCAACAACAGGCAAATCGAAACCGTCATTTCATCACCCCGGTCACCAACGGTATTTGACGCTGGCGGTGATGTTGCGGGCGGAGCCGTAGGAGCAGCCGTACTGGGTACAGTAGGTCAGGTAGCGCTCATCCTTGAGGTTCCGCCCCGTCAACGCGACGCTCACACCGGGCAACCCGAGATAGCTCATGTCATAGCGCAGAGACGCGTCGTACAACACATAGCTGTCCACCCGATAATTGTTTTCCGCGTCGCCATAAAGGTCGCTGATATAGCGGGCACCGACACCGAGCCCAAAGCCAGCCAGCGCCCCTTCACGCCACTTATAGTCCAGCCAGAGATTCGCCATATTGCGCGGCGCCAACGGCTTCTCGTTGCCCTCCTCACCCTCTTCACCGTCAGTGACTTCGGTATCCAGATATGTGTAGCTGGCGGTCACGCTTAGCCCGCTTTCGTTCCACATTTTTGCTTCCAGCTCGGCACCACGTGTGCGGGTTTCACCGGTCTGGCGCTGGCAACTGTTGACCGCCTCGCACGGCGCGCCGGCCGGCGGACTGATATCGGTAACCACCAGATTGGTCTGGCGCAAATCAAAAGCGGAAATCGTGATCATGCTGTTGCTGCGCGGAGGCTGGTATTTCAAGCCCGCTTCATACTGTTCACCTTCGGAAGGTTCAAAAGCGCTTTGCGAGGAGTCCTGCCCGCTAACCGGTTCGAATGAGGTGGCGTAACTCAGATAGGGGGCCAGACCGTTCTCTAACAAGTAGGTGGCGCCGGTTTGCCAGGTAAAGGCGTCATCATCACTGGAATCCTCGTCTTCCAATGCATCCACCTTGAACTGATCATGGCGTACACCGAACATGAAACGCCAGTTATCCAGGGCAATCATATCCTGAATATACAAGCCGGTTTGGCGCTCCACGTTTTCTTCGTCGATCTGCACCATCAGGCTGTCTTCAAAACCCGCCGCACCTGAATACACCGGATCAAACACGTCGATGTCATCAATGGTGGCGGTCACACTGTAGCGGGTATGGTCCCAGTGGGTGCGCAGGTAATCCAGACCGAACACCAGGTCGTGGCGCAGACGCCCGGTGGAGAAAGCCGCTTTGAACTGATTGTCCACCGCCACTTCCCGCAGCTCACCCGCGCCTTTCACACCTCGACGTGGAAAAGTCCGGTTGTTGCTGTTCAAACCACCGTTGCCCACGGTGGTGCGAGGATTGGAAACCACAGTGCGGAACAATGTGTCCACGTAGCTGTACTTGGCGTTCTGGCGGAACGACCAGACATCATTGAATGTATGGTTCAGATCATAGCCAATGGCCCACTGCTCGCGATCATAGGTGTTCCAATCCGGCTCACCAAGAAAGGTATCACGGTCAATGTAGCCGTAAGGTGTCGGGTAAAGCAGGCCCTGAACGGGCAAGAACTGAAACGTGGAGCCACCCTCGTCCTTCTGATAGTAGCTAAGGAAAGTAATATCGGTGCTGTCGTTTACAAACCAGGTGGCGCTGGGGGCAATGTAGATGCGGCTCAACTCGGTCTCGTCCACCTGGGCGTCACCGTCGTTATAGCTGCCTACCAATCGCCCCAGCCAGTTGCCGCTCTCATCCAGCGATCCGCCGAGATCAAAAGCCCCTTCGTATTGATTAAAGCTGCCGCCACTGAGTATCACCTCATTCCGATGATCAAAGGAGGGCCGCTTCGCAACCATATTCACCAACCCGCCAGGCGTGACCTGCCCATATAGCACGGCGGCAGGTCCCTTCAGCACTTCTACTCTTTCCAAACCATAGGCGTCTACCTGCGCTGTGGTCCATTGTCCGCCCCTCGGTAACCGCAGCCCGTCGAGATACATATTGTTGCTCCAACTGCTGGCATCGAAACCACGGATCCTGATGTCATCCACCCGGCTGTCTATCCCCTGAAGCTCGGTACTTACCCCCGCGGAGTACGTCATTGCATCCATGACGCTGTTTGCTCCCCGGTCCTCCATCTCTTGTCGGGTCACCACCGAGATCGAGCGTGGTATTTCCACGATCGCGGCATCCGTTTTAGAAGCGGTTCCGGTATGCGTGGCCAGATAACCCATGCTCGCCGCGCCCCAGGCGTATTCCTCCATCGGCGTGTCCGCGGTGACCTCAACCGCCTCGATCCGGTGAGGCTCGCCCCGCCGCCCTACTTCCACGCCATTTTCCGTGAAGTTGTAGGTAAGCCCGGAGCCCGCCAACAGCGTGCGCAGAACCTGATCAAACGACATGGTGCCGTTGACGGCATTGCCGACTTCATCCTCGGCACCGGCGGGATAGTGAATCTCAACGCCGGTCTGGCGGGACAACGCGGCCAGGGAGGCGCCGAGTTTTTGCGCCGGCAGCGCGATCCGCACGCGTTGGTGCTGATGATTGTGGGAGGGTTCGGTGGATTGCGCCGATACGGCGCCGGCAGCCAGGCTGAGACAACAGGCAAAAGACAATAAAACGGCGCCACCAGTGGCCGCCGGAAAACGCCATATACGCATTGATGTGTCCTGAGATCAATCCGGAAGAATCATTAACGGTTGATAATAATTCTCGATTGTATAGATGGTATTGATTCTCATCAACAACAAAGCGATACGGGAGACATGCGGCATCGCGGCTCATGAGCCGCGATGCGCGCTTTCGATCAGCCCTGCCGCATGCGCAGAGTCACCAGGACGGTTTCCAGACGCGGCACCGGAACGTTCAGGCGATGGGCAATGGCCACCACATTACCAAGGATGGCGTCCAGCTCGATGGGACGGTCGTTGAGGTAATCCAGCGCCATACTGTTTTTATAGGCCGGCATTTTTCGGGTGCCGGCGATATTGCTGTCAGGCAGGTGCGATGGCAGCGGGTGGCCGTCGGCTTCGGCCACCGCCATGACCTCCGCCATCAGGTCCCGGATCAGCTGTTCGCCGCCCGGAGTGTCCAGGATGGTGTAGGTGTCGGCGCCGTTGGCCAGCACCGATAGCGGATTGAAGGGGGTGTTCCAGACGCACTTGAGCCAGCGTTCACCCACCACCTGTTCGGTGAGCTTGATGTCGATGCCGCCTTCCACGAACAGATCCCGCAACCGCGAACAATGTTCGTCGATACCTTCCGGGAAACGCCCCATGACCAGACGGCCGTAGGCGTTGTGTTTGATCTGGCCCGGCGCCACCCGGCTGACCGCGATAAACGCCAGACAGCTGATGATCGGGTTATTGGGGAAGGCCTCGGCCAGTTCCCGCTCGATATCCAGGCCGTTCTGAATCAACACGATACCGGTATCCTCCCCCAGCCACGGGCGGATCAGCGCGGCGCGGTCCGAATTCGGCAGTACCTTGGTGGCGAGAATGACATAGTCCGGCTGGCTGTCGGCCTGATCGCCGTCCCGATACAGATGATCCGGTCGCCAGGAAATATCCCCCAGCGGGCTCTCGAACTGAAAACCACCGTCGCGGATAGCCTCGTACTCGGAACGCACCACGGCGCTTACGGTACAGCCAGCGCGCTTGAGAATGGCACCGTAGAAGCTGCCAATGGCGCCGGCACCGATGATCAGAACATGGGGTTGTTGACTCATTATGAGGTCTCCGTGCGTTTAAGGCGCTGTCCGCGCGACATTCGCGCGAGCGGCCACAGCGCCAGAATGAACAGCGACGCCGTAATCAAAAAGGCGTCGTCAAAACCGACTTCGAAAGCGAGAGGGTGGCCCGCTTCCGGGTGAGCATGCCAGTGACGGTCACTGAAAAATTGTACGCAAATAGCACTCAGGTTCACGCCCAGAGCGCCTCCGATCTGGCGGGCGAAATTCACCACTCCGGATCCCTGCGGAATCATTTCCGCCGGCAGCAGTGCCAGCGATCCGGTATTCACCGGCGGCATCATCAATCCCAGCGCCACCCGCCCCAGAGCGACCCAGAACATCAACCAGACCATGCTGGTGCCGATATCAGCCGCCCGCAGAAACAGCAAACTCGCCGGCATCAACAACAGCCCGGTGGTGATCATCACCGCGCCCGGCAGGCGGTCGGAAAGATGGCCGGACAAAGGGAAAATGATCGCCATGGCGATGCCGGCGGGGATCAATATAAAGCCCGCGTCCGTGGCCGTCATGCCCTGTACCTGCTGGAAGTACAGCGGCATCAGGTAAGTGGTGCCGAACACCCCGGCCCCCATCACCATGGCGACAAAAAAACCGCCGGCGAAACCGGGATAACGAAACACCCGCGGATCAAACAACGGATAAGGATGGCGGAACTGCCAGGCGGCGAATACGCCCATGATCAGCGGTCCGCCGACCAGGGCGGTGAGCAACACCGGATCCTGCAGGCCGCGCCGGGCCAGTCCCGCCAACGCCCATAACAATGCGGTCAGTCCGACACCGAGCAGAATAATGCCCAACCAGTCCAGGCGGTGATTGCGGGCGTGAGCGGTGCCGGGTAAGAAACGTGATGCCATGAATAGCGCCAGCAAACAACTGGGCAACACGGCGAAGAACACCGCCCGCCAGGACAGCGTGTCCACCAGGATACCGCCAAGCGCCGGCGCCACCGCCGGCCCCAGCACCACGCCCATGCCGTAGATGCCCATGGCCTGCCCACGCTTGTTCCAGGGGAACACCTGGAAGATGGTGACCAGGGCATGAGGTTGTATCAGACCGGCCATGACGCCCTGCACCGCCCGTACCGCCACCAGGATTGCGAAGTTCTGACTGAACCCGCCTACCACCGACGCCATGATGAAGATCACCATGGCGCAGATGAAAGTACGGCGGGAGCCAAAACGGGCCAGACACCAGGCGTTCACCAACATACCGACGGTCATGGCGGCTAGAAAGGCTGTGGCCAGCCAATGCACCTGATCCTGGCCGAGCTGAAACTCGTCCATGATCGCCGGCACCGCCACGTTGATGATGGTGGAGGTCAGTACCATGGACAAAGTGCCCAGCATGACGGTGGCGGTGGCCAGCCAGCGATAGCGGGGACCATGACGTTCGAAGAGTTGTTCTATGGTGGGCATGAAAACATCATCATCGCGGTCCGTGGGCGATTGGTGTCCCACAATGTCAGCAGAGTCTGACGCTCTGGCTTCTGAATTCCTGCAATGCCGCTGGGAACACGAACTCAGAGAGGGCTACAAGGCCACTGTGGGAGCTTGCCTGCAAGCGAATCCAGAGGCCCGGAAGCCCATTCGCTTGCAGGCAAGCTCCCACAGCCGGGCAACTCGGCAATGGACGATCCGGGCTTCAGAAGCCATGCGCCAGTACCGTCAAAATTCGTGGGACACCAGTGGTCCGTGGACCGCTCCCCTACAGGACCTCGTGATGCCAATTGCAGGAGCGGCTCACGGGCCGCGATCAGCGGGTCGGGTCTTCCCCCACCTGAATCAACAGCTTGCCACGGTTCTTGCCCTGCAGCAGACCCTGGAACGCGGATACCGTGTTTTCCAGGCCTTCGACCACATCTTCCTGATACTTCACCTTGCCTTCGCGAATCCAGGCGCTCATGTCGCGCTGGAAGTCGGCGGCACGGTGGATGTAATCGAACTGGATGAAGCCCTTGAGCAGCAGCCGTTTGACCAGAATCTTACCCATGAACGCGGGCAGACGATCCGGTCCCGGCGGCAGGCCGGTGTCATTGTAGTGGGCGATACGGCCGCAAACCGGGATCCGGGCAAAATCATTGACCAGCCCCATCACCGCGTCGAACACCTTGCCGCCGACGTTTTCGAAGTAAACGTCAATGCCGTTGGGACACGCTTCGGCCAATTGCTTCTCGAAGTCATCATCCTTGTAGTTGACGCAGGCATCGAAGCCGTAAGCCTCCACTACCTGGCGGCACTTGTCCTCGGCACCGGCCACGCCGACCACCCGGCACCCTTTCATCTTGGCGATCTGGCCCACCACCTGGCCCACTGCTCCGGCGGCGGCGGACACCACCACGGTTTCGCCTTTCTGCGGCTTGCCAATCTCTTCCAAACCCGCGTAGGCGGTGAAACCGGGCATGCCCAGCACGCCCACGGCGGTGCTGATCGGCGCTTGCGCCGGATCCAGCTTGCGCAGTGCCTTGCCCTGTTCCACGGAGTACTCCTGCCAGCCGCCGCGGCCGAGCACGTAGTCACCCTGATTGAAATCCGGATGGCGGGATTCCACCACCTGCCCCACAGTGCCCCCTTCCATTACCGCGCCTTCCTCGACGCTGGCGGCGTAGGATTTGGCCGCGCTCATGCGGCCACGCATGTACGGATCCAGGGACAGATAAATGGTGCGCACCAGTACCTGGCCGTCACCACACTCCGGCACGGCGCCTTCCTGCAGGACCAGGTTGGATTCGTCCGGCATGCCTTCCGGACGCTTGGCGAGAATGATCTGGCGATTCACGGTCATACAAACTCTCCCGAATTTTATTATTTAATCAATTGATAGTTGATAGGTAACGTTGAGGCCTTCGCTTGCAGGCAAGCTCCCACAGGGGGCTTAACTGTTCACTATTAACTATTAACTGAAAAAAAGGCGGCCTCTCGGCCGCCCCTTCTTTTTACTCCACGTCCAGCAGGCTTTCCAGCCGGCCGAAGTGGTATTCGCTGTCGCCCAGGTGATGATCGATCATCACGATGCGCTTGGCGTAGTGGGAGATGGGGGTTTCTTCCATCATGCCCATGCCGCCGAACAGCTGGATCGCTTCCTCCGCCACGCGACGGCCGGATTTGCCGACCTGCGCCTTGGCCGCGGCCAGACGCTTGTCACGCAGTTCACGTGACTCGTTCAGGCTGCAGGCGGCGAGCATGGTGATGGAGCGCACTTTTTCCAGTTCCATGCGCATTTCCACCATGCGGTGTTGCAGCGCCTGGAATTTACCGATCGGCACGCCGAACTGCTGGCGTTCCTTGATGTATTCCAGGGTCTGATCACAAGCCACTTCCATGGCGCCGGACGCTTCCGCGCACAGAGCCACCAGACCCAGTGCCAGGGAATCCTCCAGGGCGTCAATGGCCTGGCCTTCCGCGCCCAGCAGCGCGTCGGCGCCGACCTTCACGTCCTTGAGGACGACTTCGGCGGCACGCAGACCATCGATGGTCGGGTAACCGCGGCGGCTGACGCCGGCGGCGTTGCCGTCCACCAGGAAGGCGCTGAGACCGTCACGATCGTCCTCGGCACCGGAGGTGCGGGCGATGACCACCAGCTGGTCGGCGCTGTCACCGTTGATGACCACGGCCTTCTCGCCGTTCAGGACATAACCTTCGCCGTCTTTCTTGGCGCTGGTGGTGACACGGTTGTGCTCGTAGCGGCTATTCGGCTCATACAACGCCAGGGACAGGCGGGTTTCACCGCCGATGATCGCCGGTATCAGGGCTTCTTTCTGCTGGTCGCTGCCGAGCTTGTCCACCAGAGTGCCGCACAGCACCACGGTGGCCAGGTACGGTTCCACCACCAGACCACGGCCGAAGCCTTCCGCCACCACCATCAATTCCGCGCCACCGCCGTTGAAGCCACCGGCTTCCTCGGAGAACGGTACGCCCAGCAGGCCCAGCTCGGCGAACTGCTGCCAGACGTCGGCGCTGAAACCCTGCTCGGATTCCAGGATTTTGTTGCGGGTCTCGAAGGTATAGGTATCACGTACCAGGCGACCAACGGTCTCTTCGAGCATGCGCTGCTCGTCGCTAAGTTTGAAATCCATGATCGCCTCCTTACAGACCGAGAATCATCTTGGAGATGATGTTCTTCTGAATTTCGTTGGAGCCCCCGAAAATGGAGAGCTTACGGAAGTTGAAGTAGCGGGCGGATACCGAAGCGGCAAACTCCGGGCCGACATAGTTGCCGTCGAAATCATCGTGCAGCGCTTCGTTGAGGAACGGCAGCGCGTAAGGACCGGCGGCGGTGCGGAACAGGTGGGTGATTTCCTGACGCAGCTCGGTGCCCATGATTTTCAGGAAGGAACTTTCCGCCCCCGGTACGCCACCGGCCTCGGCGGCGGCAACGGTACGCAGGTTGGTCATTTCCAGGGACATCAACTCCATTTCCACATCGGCCAGGCGGCGGCGGAAATGCGGGTCCTCGATCAGCGGGCGGCCGTTGCTGATCTGCTGCGCGGCCACTTGCTTGAGGTGCGCCAGGGCAGCCTTGGACTGGCCGACGCCGGCGATGCCGGTACGTTCGAAGGTCAGCAGGTACTTGGCGCAGGTCCAGCCCTTGTTCTCTTCGCCGACCAGGTTTTCCACCGGCACTTTGACGTCGTCGAAGAACACTTCGTTCACTTCGTGCTCGCCGTCCAGGGTGATCAGCGGGCGCACGGTGATACCGGGGGTGTTCATGTCGATCAGCAGGAAGGAGATACCCTCCTGTTTCTTCGCCTCCGGGTCGGTGCGCACCAGACAAAAGATCATGTCGGCGTGCTGCCCCAGGGTGGTCCAGGTTTTCTGGCCATTGACCACGTAGTGATCACCCTCGCGCACGGCGCGGGTTTTCAGGCTGGCCAGATCGGAACCGGCGCCCGGCTCGGAGTAACCCTGACACCACCAGTCCTCGCTCTTGAGAATACGCGGCAGGTAGTAGTCCTTCTGCTCCTGGGTACCGAATTTGATGATTACCGGAGCGACCATGTTGACGCCGAACGGAAGCACGGTGGGGGCACCGGCCTCGGCACATTCTTCCTCGAAGATGTGCTTCTGGATCGGGCTCCAGCCGGTACCGCCATACTCTTTCGGCCAGTGCAGAGCCAGCCAGCCCTGCTCGTTGAGAATCTTCTGCCAGCGGACCGTGTCTTCCTTGCCAAGGCGTTTGTGTTCCTTGACCTTGCGGGAAATATCCGCGGGCAGCTTGTCTTTCAGGAAGGCGCGGACCTCATCGCGGAAAGCGGCTTCCTCAGCGGTAAAGTTAATATCCATAACGTCCTCTCGTTGTTCTCGCAACGACACTGACATCACGGCCCCGCGTTCCAGGGGCCGCGATTTTCATTGTCTGCTTCAGCTGTAGAAGCCCTTGCCTTCTTTGGCCAGTTTCTCCAGCAGCGGCGCGGGTTTCCAAACGTCATCGCCGGTTTCCTGGTGGAACTGGCTGACTTTGTCGTAGATCGTCTTCAGGCCCACCTGATCCGCCCAGAACAGTACGCCGCCACGGTAAACCGGGAAGCCGTAGCCGTAGATCCAGATCACATCCACGTCCAGCGGACGGGCGGCGATGCCTTCTTCCAGGATTTTGGCGCCTTCGTTCACCATCACGTACATGCAGCGCTCGAGGATTTCCTGATCCGTCACCTCACGGGTGGCGATGCCATTTTCCTCACGGAATTTGGCGATGATCTTGTCCACCTCGGCGGACGGCACGGGGGTACGGTCGCCTTCTTTATAATCAAACACGCCGGCCTGGGTTTTCTGGCCCATACGGCCGTTTTCCACCAGCTCATCGGTCCAGTTACGCGCCGGCGCGTTTTCCGGGTTTTCCTTACGCAGCTCTTCACGGATACGGTAACCCACATCCATGCCGGCCAGATCGGACATGGCGAACGGCCCCATGGGGAAGCCCAGATCGAACAGCACCTTGTCCACTTGCGCCGGGTTGGCGCCTTCATTGACCAGTTGCACCGCTTCCGCCTGACGCTTGTGCAGCATGCGGTTGCCGACGAAGCCGTGGCAGACACCGACCAGGACGCCAACCTTGCCAATGCGGCGGCTCAGGTCCATCACGGTGGCGATGACGTCGTCCGCGGTTTTCTCGCCACGCACGTTTTCCAGCAGCTTCATCACGTTAGCCGGGCTGAAGAAGTGCATGCCGATCACGTCCTGCGGACGTTTGGTGAAGCTGGCGATGCGGTTGACGTCCAGCGTGGAGGTGTTGGTGGCGAGGATGGCGCCGGGTTTGCAAACCCGATCCAGCTCCTTGAACACCGCTTCCTTCACGTCCATGTTCTCGAACACGGCCTCGATCACCACGTCCACGTCGCCGAGATCGTCGTAGCTCAGGGTCGGCTGGATCAGCGCCATGCGCTGCTCCACCTGTTCCTGGGTCAGACGGCCTTTCTTGGCGGTGTTTTCGTAGTTCTTGCGGATGATGGCGATGCCCTTCTCCAGGGCCTCTTCCTTCACTTCCAGAATCTTCACCGGGATGCCGGCATTGGCGAAGTTCATGGCGATGCCGCCGCCCATGGTGCCGGCGCCAATCACCGCGGCGCTGTTGACGTCGCGCTTGGGGGTGTCCTTGGGCAGGCCCGGCACCTTGGCCACTTCGCGCTCGGCGAAGAAGACATGGCGCTGCGCCGCGGACTCGGAGCTGACCAGCAGCTCACCGAACAACTCGCGCTCACGCTTCATGCCCTCTTCGAACGGCAGTTCCACCGCCGCCTGTACCGCCTTGATGCAGTGGAACGGGGCTTTGAAGCCACGCTGTTTGCGGGCGATGGATTTCTCGTAGCTGGCGAACAGATCGGCTTCCTCGGTCTGTACGTCCAGATCGCGAATGCGACGCAGCGGCGCTTTGTCGGCAACCAGTTTGCGGGCATAGGCCAGAGCGCCTTCCAGCAGGTCACCGCTGACCACGTCATCAACAATACCCATTTGCAGGGCGTTTTTGGCTTTGACCGGGTTGCCGCCGACGATCATGTCGAGGGCAGCCTTGGCGCCCACCAGGCGCGGCAGACGCTGGGTGCCACCGGCGCCGGGCAGCAGGCCCAGCTTCACTTCCGGCAGACCCACCTTGGCGGAATCCAGAGCGACACGATAGTCACAGCCCAGAGCCACTTCCAGACCGCCACCCAGAGCGGTGCCGTGGATGGCCGCGATCACCAGCTTCTCGCTGCTTTCGTATTCGTTGATCACATCGGGCAGCGCCGGGCCGGCCGGCGGCTTGCCGAATTCACGGATGTCGGCGCCGGCGGGGAAGGTACGGCCTTCACCAATCACCACCAGGGCTTTGGCCTGATCATCCGCCAGCCCTTCCCGCAGACAGCTCTGCAGGCCCTCGCGCACCCCTTGTCCCAGGGCGTTCACCGGGGGGTAATTAACACTGATAACGCCGATTTCGCCTTCACGGCGGTAGCTGACAACCTCGCTCATGGTTCCTCCTTACCTAAAGGTTGGCCTCCGTGTTTAACGACGAGCATCACGGAAACCATGGAAATACGGGCGCGGGATAGATCCCGGGGGGGTCCCAGTATAAGAAAACCCGGCCCATTATCAATTATTTCGGAATATCATTTCATTTATCGGACCAAGGCTTGGAAGCGGATGATTCCGAGTCACCGGTCCCAGTCGATACCATTCGGTTTGAATACCATACCCCCAACCCATGCCATGGCACAGAGCCAACCACGCCATGGGTATAGGCCGGAAACGACAAGGGCACCCGTCGGGTGCCCTTGAAGAAACGACCTAGGAAAAATTACTGACTCAGCACATCAGACAGGCGACGCAGCACCACCTTGCCATCGATGACCTGGGCCAGTTGCACATCGGTCTCCAGAGCGCCGTTTTCGGAAATGCCGTTCACGTCGTAAGGGTTGTACTCGGCCGGGATCTTTTTCAACGCGGCCGGCATGGCGGCGCGGATCTTGGCCGGGTCATCCACGGAACCCGCTTCCTGCATGGCTTGCGCCAGCATATGCATGGCGAAGTAGTTGTATGCGGTTTCGGAGGTGGCCACGTTTTTGTGGTTCTGCTGGTACTTCTCGACGAACTTGCGCGCTCCTTCGATTTCGGAACTGCCCAGCGGCGTGACGCCCACGGAGCCTTCCAACGCCTGCAAACCACCGGCCACTTTCGCCACTTCATCGATCTTGGCCTGGTCCATCAGGATGAAGCTGCCCTTGAAGCCCAGCTCACGGGCCTGACGCACCACCAGACCGGTGGGTTCGGAGGCGCCGCCGATGAACAGCACGTCCGGCTTGGCCGCCAGCACCTTGCTTACACCAGTGTAGAAGTCCGCGGACTTGTTGTAGTCCATCGGGTTGTCAGCGACCACTTCACCGCCCATGGCTTCCCACTTCGGCACGAACGCCTTGGTCCAGTACTTGGCGTAGTCGTGGGTGGCGTTGGCCACCGCCACTTTCTTGCCAGACGTTTCCATGGCCATTTTGGAGAACGGCTCGATGTAGTCGGTGAAGGACGGCGGAATCTTCACGGTCAGTTTGTTGCCCTTCTCGGTCACGGACGGGATCGAGGTGTAGGACATGACGATGAAGCCATCACGCTGATTGAAGGCCTGCAGAGCAAAGGTGCCGCCGGAATGCGGAGTAAATACCGCCGGGGTTTTGTATTGCTGTACCAGGCGCTTGCCGTTCACCGCCGCCTGGCTCGGGGAATACTTGTCGTCCAGGGAAACGATGTTGATTTCGTAGCTTTCGCCGCCGACTTTCACGCCACCGGCGGCGTTGATTTCCTCGGCCGCCATGCGCAGGCCTTCCAGCGTATTCTCACCGTACAGCGCCGCGCCGCCGCTGAGCGGACCGGTAAAGCCGATGTTGACTTCGGCGGCGTTGACGGCCCCCATACCCATAACCAGAGCACTGGCGGTGGCCAGGCGAACAAACGTTTTCTTCAGTTTCATTACTTCACTCCCATTTATTGTAGGGATCAGTTATAGACGTAGCACATTACGCTAACGCACGTTAACGATCATAAAGCACCGAGCAGAGGCCGCCAGGGGCCGCTAATCGGATTGTGATCAGGCACCGATATAGGCTTTACGCACCGCCTCGTTACCAAGCATGGCATCGCGGTCCCCTTCCATTACCAGGCGACCGTTCTCGATCACGTAGGCGCGGGTGGCGATCTTCAACGCGGCAAAGGCGTTCTGTTCCGCCAACAACACCGTGGTGCCCGCGCGGTTGATGGTCTGGATGGTCTCGAACATCTGCTTGACCACCAGCGGTGCCAGCCCCAGGGACGGCTCGTCCAGCATCAGCAGCTTCGGGCGCCCCATCAGAGCACGGCCGATCGCCACCATCTGCTGCTGGCCGCCACTGAGCGATCCCGCTGCCTGGTTTTTCTTCTCTTCCAGGATCGGAAACATTTCCAGCACGTGGTCCAGGGTCTTCTTGATGCCGGCCTTGTCGCGGCGATGCACGTAAGCGCCCAACACCAGGTTCTTCATCACCGACATTTCCGGGAACAGCTTGCGGCCTTCCGGACACTGCACCACGCCGGCCTGCACCAGCGCGGACGGCCGCCGTCCGGTCACGTCCTCGCCGTTCAGGGTGATGCTGCCGGCGGAGGGCTTCAGCAGACCGCTAATGGTGTTGAACAAGGTGGTCTTGCCGGCGCCGTTGGCCCCCAGCAGCACCACCAGCTCGCCCTGCCCCACGGTCATGGACACGTTATCCAGGGCCTTGAAGCTATCGTACTTGGCGTCGACGTTTTCAAGCTTCAACATCTTGTTCACTCCCCAGGTAAGCCTCGATGACCACCGGATCGTTCTTGATTTGTTCCGGGGTTCCCTCGGCGATCTTCTCGCCGTGGTCCAGCACCATGATCTTGTCCGCCAGACTCATGATCATGTCCATCTTGTGCTCGATCAGGCAGACGGTGATGCCGTGCTTGACCATCTTGCGAATCAGGTCGGCCAGATTCTCCGTCTCCTCGGGGTTGATACCGCCAGCCGGTTCGTCCAGCAGCACCAATTCCGGGTCCGTGGCCATGGCCAAAGCGAAGGCCACGCGCTTGCGTTCTTCCTGGCTGATATCGGCGATGTAGCGATGACCGATATGGGACAGCCCGACGAAGTCCAGCACCTCGGCGGCGCGGGAGCGGCACTTCTTCTCCTCGTCACGCAGACGCTTGGAGTTGATGATCACGTCCCACAGGCGCGACTGGGTGCGCAGCCGGTGACCGACGATCAGGTTATCCAGCACGGTGGACTGATCGAACAGCATGGTGGTCTGGAAAGTCCGCGCCACGCCGAGACGGGCAATCCGGTCCGGCGCCATGCCGGTGATGTCCATGCCCTGATATTCGATCTTGCCTTCACTGGGCGGCATCGCTCCGGCCACCAGATTGAAGAAAGTACTTTTACCGGCGCCGTTGGGGCCGATGATGGCGTTCACCTGATTGGCGGGAAATTCCACGCTGACGTTATTGACCGCCGCCAGGCCGCCGAAACGCTTGGTCAGATTACTGATCTTAAGCATTGTTGCCGGCCTCCTGTTTGTCCGCGCTGGGCGTGCTGGGGGTTTGGACGGAGGCTTGGGATTCCCCGCCCTGATCCTGTTGAGACGCTTTATTGGCCAGGCGACGTCCGCGCCAGGTCAGGAAACCGCCAACGATACCGCGCGGGAAGAAGATCACCAGGATCACCAGCATCGGGCCGAAGATGATCATGCGGTACTCTTCCAGGGACTGCAGCATCTGCGTCAGCCAGGTGATCGCCAGGGTGCCGAGCAGCGGCCCCATCAAGGTGCCGATGCCGCCCACCAGCAGGTAGGTGATCATGTCGAAGGTATGCACCACGTCCGCTTCCGCCGGGCCGATGAAACGCACCACACCAGCGTACAAAGCGCCGGCCGAGGCGGCGTAAACGGTGGACAACACAAACGCCAGGACTTTGTTGCGCATCAGGTTTATGCCCAGCGATTGCGCCAGGTCGTCACTGATGCGGATGGCCAGAAAAGTCCGGCCCAACAGCGAACGGGAAAGGCGGCTCACCAGCCACACGGACAGCACCAGGAACGCCAGCACCAGATAGTAGAACGGCACGGTCTCGGTGAAATCCACGAAACCAAACCCTTCCGGCGGGGCGATGTTGATAATGCCGAGGGAACCGTGTGTCAGTGCCTCCCACTTTTCCAGTAGCAGGTAAATGATGAAGCCCACGCACAACGTGAAGATGGCGAAGTAATGCTCCTTCAGACGCAGGGACACCACGCCGACGAGGAAACCAAAGATGGCGCCGGCCAGACCGGCGGCGATGAACGCCGGCCAGAACGCCCACTCGTGATCCACCGTCAGGATCGCCACCACATAGGCACCAATGGCGAAAAAGCCGCCATGAGCCAGATTCAGCTGGCCACAATAACCGGTGATGATGTTCATGCCGTAAACGGCGATGGCCCAGATAAAGGCCGTGGCCATCACGTAGATGTGGTACTCGTTACTGGAGATCAGCGGGAATACCACCGCCAACACCAGCAAGGCCCATTTCAGCACAGGGCTGACCAGGAAATTCATCAGGCGATCCATTAGCGCACCCCCTTGGTGAACAGCCCGGTGGGTTTGACCGACAAAATCACCACCAGCAACGCGAAGGCGATGACGTCCTTGTATTCATTGGAGATATAGAAACCGCCCAGGGCTTCGGCGAAACCAATGATCAGACCACCGACGATGGCGCCGGGAATGCTGCCCATACCACCGAGAATAATGATCACGAAGGCCTTCATGATCAGCAGATGCCCCATGGCCGGGTAGACCAGGTTGATCGGCGCGAACAGGGTCGCGCCCACCGCCGCCAGCATGCCGGCGATGGCGAATGTCATCATCGCCACGCGGTTGGCGTCGATGCCCACCAGGAAGGCGCCTTCCCGGTTTTGCGCCATGGCGATGATGGTGGCGCCGGTCATGGTCTTTTTCAGATACAGGTGCAAGGCGCCCATCAGGCCGAAGGCACCCGCGATGATCAACAGACGTTGAGCCGGAATGGTGAGACCGCCGAAATGCAGGATCTCGGTATAGGGTGTGGGCATGCGGCGGAAATCCGCGCCCCAATACATCTGCACCACCGCCTCCAGGAACAACAGGATACCGATGGCGGCGATCTTGTCGTGAATGGGCGGCGCATGACGCAGCGGGTGAAAGACGAGACGCTCACAAAGAACGGAAAGGATGGCCACTACCGCGCCGGCGGCGATCATCGCCAGCCAGTAGTTCAGACCCAGGTCCACCATGGTGAAGTAAGCCACATAGGCCCCCACCATATACAGCGCACCGTGGGCGAAATTGGGAACATGGAGAATGCCATAGACCAGGGTCAGGCCCAGGGCAACCAGGCCGTAAATGCTTCCCAGGGTCAGGCCATTGAGCACTTGCTGCAGAAACAAGTCCAAAACTGCGACTCCTTATAATAATAATGAAACGCGCCTTGTGTAGTTATCCAGTGACGCTCCACCGCCACTCTCCACTGCTGATTAGCACGCTTCACTTTCTGGGTTGTTATGGTACGGACGCTCTCGCCGGCACACTTTCATGCACGATGGTGCATGAAAGCCAAGACGCTAACAGCACCTCACCGAAGCGTCAATATTCGGAATAGTATTTCGCAGTGCGAAAACAGCAACGGCAATCCACCACCGGGATTGCCGTTGCTCAAAGGATCAGGAAGCGCTTTCGCTCTTCGCCCATTCCTGTTCTTGCAACGCCCGCCACATCACCTTGCCGGTGGGAGAACGAGGCAGCTCATCACGGAATTCGACGATCTGCGGCACTTTGTAGGCGGCCATCTCATTCTTGCACCAGGTGATGATATCGTCCTCGCTGACGTTATCTTTATCCTTGGCGCTCAAAACCACACAAGCTTTCACGGTTTCGCCACGGCGCTCGTGCGGCGCGGAGATGATGCAGCACTCCTGAATGGCGGGATGTCGGTACATCAGGCTTTCCACTTCGGCGGGCCAGACCTTGAAGCCTGACGCATTGATCATGCGTTTCACCCGATCAACGATGAAGAAATAGCCTTCTTCGTCGTAGTACCCCATGTCACCGGTACGGAAGAACCGCTTGCCATCCAGTTCGATGAAGGCCTTCTCGGTTTCCTCCGGACGGTTCCAGTAACCCTGGAAAATCTGCGGACCATGGGAAATGATCTCGCCCACTTCCCCGACGCCCAGCTCCTTGCCCGTGTCCTGGTCGATGACGCGGGAATCCACGTCGAAAACCGGAATGCCAAGGCACTGTTTCTTCGGCTTCTCGGCGGGATTGATGTGGGTGGCGGCGATGGTCTCGGAGAGGCCATACCCTTCGATATAGCGCAGGCCGGTAAGCTTGAACAGCTTGTCGGAGACCGCTTCCGGCATGGCCGCGCCACCGCCACCGATGTTCTGCAGGCTGGACAGATCGAAGGATTCCACCTCCGGATCGGACAGCAGATCGATGGCCATGGTGACGATGTTGGTCCAACTGGTGACCTGATAACGCTGAATAAGAGTAGCCGCGGTACGGCGATCCCAGCGGGTCATCAGCACGATGCAGGCACCGGTGTAGATGGGCGCGTTCATGGCGCCCTGCATGCCGGTGACATGGAAGTACGGCAGGGTGGAGAGGATGATTCCCTCACTGCCGCCACCGGAACGCCAGGCCACGCCATGCACACAGGTGGCCATCACCGACCGGTGGGTATGCATGCAACCTTTGGGAGCGCCGGTGGTCCCTGAGCTGTAGGGGAACACCGCCAGGTCATCCGGCCCCACCAGCAATTCTCCGGGGGTCTTGCCGGCGTCGATGGCGTCGCGCCAGGCGATGGCGCCTTCGGTTTGCAAAGGCTGCGCCGGAGCCCGCACTTCCGCGGGAAGGTCCAGATCGGTTTGCGGATCAATATAGTCGCTGTAGGACGCCACGATGACATGGCGCAGCTGCCGGGTGCCGATCAGCGGCGCGATATTGGCGAACACCTCCTGCGCCGCCAGCGTCACCGTTGCCTGGGTATCTTCCAGGTAGTGTTCCAGTTCCGCCGTGCGGTTCATCGGGTTGATCGGCACGACGATGGCGTTGGCGCGCAGAATGGCGTAGTAACCGATGATGAATTGAGGAGCGTTCTGCATGTACAGCAGGACGCGGTCACCTTTGTCCACGCCCAATGTTTGCAGGTAGCCGGCCAGAGCGTCGACCTGGCGCTTCAGTTCCCGGTAGGTGATGGTGTGGTCGTAATAAATGATGGCCGGTTTTTCCGGATAGCGCAGCGCGGAGACATCAAGATTGGTGCAAAGGCTGGTTTCCGGAATGGTCAGGTGATGCGGCAGGTTTTCAGGCCAAACGGCAAAATGCCGATCAAACATGCTAACTCTCCCTACGATTCGACTGTGGCGACAAAGGCCACTTTTTTCTTGGGGCCCGCGTTATGGAGGCTGGTACCCGCTTGTTGTTGCTGCATAGGCAACAGGTGATACGACAAAACCGCCACTTCCGCCCGGGGCGGAAATGCTTCGGAAAACGTCGTTAACCTTCGGCGGTCGAGACCCTTTCGTACTTCACGGCCCGCCAAATGGAATAGCCGGAGAATCTGACACGCGCCCCGCGGGGCGTCAATACTATTTCGGAATATGGTTTCATATTTTCGGTGGTGAATGATCTGACAGGCCGCCTACCACTCTCCTTTTTCCCACAATGCATCGGCCAGATCGTCATCACAGCGGGACGGCCGCAGCGGCATCACCGACACACGACCATCACGCAGTGCCACCACGTCGGATTGCGGGTGATCAATGGAATCCGGATCACGCTCAAAGGAGAGCCAGTGATAGGACAGATTGCGGCCGTCGCGGCCAGCCATCAACCGGGCCCGGCGAATGCTGCCGGGAACCTGGCGGGTGATACGATTACCCTTGATCTCCGCCGGCGGCAGATCGGGAAAATTGATGTTCCAACAGCAATCCCCGGCATGACGTTCCCACAATTGCCGGATCAGCTCCGCCGCCAGCTCGCTCACTGGTGTGTAATCAATGGCATCCCGATCCAGAAACGCCTGGCTCAAGGCCACGCCGGGCAGCCCCAGATGGGCCGCCGCCAGCACCGCGCCAACCGTACCGGAATACATCACCGAGTCACTCAGATTGGCGCCGCAGTTGACCCCGGACAGCACCAGGTCCGGCGGTGTTTCCTTCAGCCATTCGGCCATGGCGAACAGGACACAATCCGCCGGTGTGCCGGAAACCGCATAGCGGCGCTCACCGTGATGATATACCCGCAAAGGACTGTGCAGCGAAATACTCTGCCCCACCCCGCTTTGATCATGCTCCGGCGCCACCACCCAGACCTCCTCGGCCAGTTCCGCGGCGATCGCCTCGGCCACTTTCAGACCGGGGGCGTCGATGCCATCGTCGTTGGTAAGAAGGATACGTTGGAAGGGCTTCATGGTGGCTCCTGTGTTGTCCGAATTCTTGTTTACCGTCCGCGCCGCCAATGTTGTACGGCCGGGGTGAAGCGATGATGACGCTCGCCGATGGGGCTATTGGTGCATGCGGGCGATTTGCCAGCCGCGCTCGGCCATCAGTCCGGCCCGCTTACCGACTTCCAACGCGTCACGATTGCTGGCGTTGCCCTGCAGGGCCCGGGCATAAACCCCCTGCAGGATCGCCGCGGTGCGGAACAGCGCGAAGGCCAGGAATACCGGCCAGTCGCTGATGCCATCGCGGCCACAACCGCGACAGTAACGCTCCAGCAATGCACGCTCATCGGGAATACCGCGCTCGCTCAGATCCAGACCGTCCAGACCGCGTACCCCTTGAATACCGTGGGGCAGATGATATGGCAGACAGAAGTAAGCCAGATCAGCCAGCGGATGACCAATGGTGGCCAGCTCCCAATCCAGCACCGCCACTACCCTCGGCTGGTCCGGCGCCAGCAGCAGATTGCCCATGCGGAAGTCACCGTGAGCAATGGCGGCACTGTCGTCCTCGGGAATGTGCTCCTCGAGCCAGTCGATCAGGTTGTCCATGGCCGGCAGGTCGTCGGTCTTCGAGGCCTCGTACTGAGCCCGCCAGCGTTTCACCTGGCGTGCCACATACCCTTGAGGACGTCCAAAATCCTCCAAACCAGCGGCCTTGTAATCAACGCTGTGCAGCTTGGCCAGCGTGTCCACCATGGCCTCATAGACAGCACGGCGTTGCTGATCAGTGGGCAGGCATTCCAGCAGCGGCTCGGAAAATACCCGTCCGGGCACGAAATCCATGACGTAAAAGCTGGTGCCAATGACGTCATCGTCCTCGCAGAGAGCGCGCATGGTCGGCACCGGCACGTCGCTATGCTCGCCCAATGCCTTCATCACCCGGTATTCGCGGTCCACCTGATGCGCCGAGGGCAACACCTTACCCGGCGGCTTCTTGCGCAGAACGTAGCGGCGCTCGCCACTTTCCAGCAGATAGGTGGGGTTGGACTGTCCGCCCTGGAACTGTTGCACCCGCAACGCTCCTGCCAACAGCCCGGCCTGATCCAGATACCGGGACAGACGGGATTCATCGAAACGATGGGCCTCAAGGACCGGCACCAGTTCCGGTTGACCTTCCATAAGGAACCTCAAAAATCGCTTAGCGTTTGCCTCTAACGCCGGTCGCGGTCCGCAAAAGCAAATGCGGCGCGCCCGCGGCCATCAACAAATGGTCTCGCCACCGTCCGCCACGATGGTCTGGCCGGTTACGTAAGCACTGCCGGCACTGGACAGGAACAACGCCACCCCGGCGATATCCACCGGATCGCCGATACGACGCACCGGCGTGCGTTCCTCGGCACGCTGACGGCGTACCGGATCTTCCACCAGAGCCTTGGCGAAATCGGTGCGCACCAGCCCCGGAGCAATGGCGTTGACACGAATATTCCTTGGTCCCCACTCCACCGCCAGGTTACGGGCCAGAGCCGCTTCCGCCGCCTTGGATACGCCATAGGTGCCAATCACGGTGTTGCCGCGCAGGCCAGCGATGCTGGAAATGATCACCACATTACCGCCACCGTTCTCGGCCATGATCGGCAGCACCCGGTTACACAGCCAGAAAGTGCCCTTGACGTTGGTGTCGAGAATCTTGTCCCAGGCCTCGTCGCTGACTTCCGCGGTAGGGCCGTAAACCGGATTGGTGGCGGCGTTACAGACCAGAATATCGATCTTGCCAAAGGCGGCCAGGGTTTCATCCACCAGGTTCATCAAATCGTCCTTGCGGCCCACGTTGCAGGGCACGGCGATGGCCTCGTGACCTTCCGCCTTGATTGCCTCGCACACCTCATGGCAAGGCTCCGGCTTGCGGCTGGAGATCACCACCTTGGCGCCGGCGCGGGCCATTTCCTCGGCGATGGCTTTACCGATACCCCGGGTGGAGCCGGTGATCAGAGCGACTTTTCCCGTGAGATCAAACAGTTTACTCATCGTTATTCTCCTGTTCCGTTGGCGGTAGCGGCGGGCACCGTAATCACAGGCCGGGATTCACGGACCTGTCCCTTCGGGAGGGCACAGAATGTGACATGCGCCCCTGATCGCGTCAATTATTTCGGAACCACGTTTCGAAATCAGGAGGAAGAATCAAGAAGGAGAATCCGGGCATCCGGAAATGGAGGGGCACAATTTCAGTGTATTAAGATAGCAGTCCACATGATGGGCCGCTTCCTGCTCGAGATCAAAGGTCTCCGGCACCAGCAACCAGACATAAAGAAGGCCGCACACTTGCACATGCAGCAAGGTCACGGCACGCTCGATGTTCAGGCTTTCGGGCAGTTGCCCGCGCTCAATGGCACGGCCAAGGATGATTCGCATGGATTTGGAGGCTTCCAGGAAGGATTCCTTCTGGCGGGTCATCAGAGGATCAGTTTCCACAGTAAATTCACATTTTTGGAATATGATCTCCAATACCCGCCGACGGCTCGGATCACGGACGGTTTCACAGAGCACGTAGATCAGGAATTCCCGCAAACGCCCCAGCGGATCCTTCTCTTCAGGGTGCTCCGCCCGTTGCGCCAAAGCCTCGAGCGGCAAACGCTTTCGCTCCAACATGGCGGCAAAAACATCATGTTTGTTTTTGAAGTGCCAATAAATGGCACCACGAGTGAACCCCGCGGCGCCGGCGATGTCATTCAAGGAGGTCCTCGATACGCCCTTTTCATGAAAGACGCGCTCCGCCGCGTCGAGTATCTGCTCACGGGTCTCCTGAGCTTCCGCCTTGGTGCGCCTCATGGCCGGACTCCTGTGATCTCGCTGGAGGGAGAACTATACATACATCTACGAATGTATGTATACTCTTTTCGCTTTTGTGCAATTATCGGGTATCCGCGCTTTCTCGCCGTAACGGAAGCAACCAAAATTCATTGATTTTCATAGGAAACCGAGGTTTCTATGCGCGCACGATCGGTCCATTTTTCTGTCCTTTTCTTTTTTGCCCTCGCCCTGACCGCCTGCGGAAACGACACGCCTCAGCAGCAAGGTGCCGGCGGCGCGGCGCAGGTGGGTTTTATCACGGTTAAACCGGAACCTTACACCGTCGTCAACGAACTGCCCGGCCGCACCACTCCCTACGAGGTGGCGGAGATCCGCCCTCAGGTAAGCGGCATTATCAAGGAGCGTCTGTTCGAGGAAGGCGCCGAAGTTGAGGTCGGACAGGTGCTGTATCGCATCGACGATCGCCAGTTCAAGGCGGCACTGGCCAGCGCCCAAGCGGATCTGGCCAGCGCCCGCGCCACCCTGGAGTCCAACCGGTTGCTGGCCGAGCGCTATAAGAAACTGGTGGAAGCAAACGCGGTGAGCCGTCAGGAATACGATAACGCCCAGGCCAGTCTGGCCACCAACAAGGCGCAGATCGCCGCCGCCCAGGCCGCGGTGGAAACCGCCCGCCTGAACCTGGACTACGCCAGCGTCAAGGCGCCGATTTCCGGACGTATCGGCCGCTCCAGCGTCACCGCCGGCGCCCTGGTCACCGCCAACCAGAGCGAGGCGCTGGCCACCATTCGCCAGTTGGATCCGATCTATGTGGACCTCACCCAATCCGCCCGAGAGTTACGCCAACTGCGCGTGGCCATGGAAAGCGGGCAGTTGGAACAGGTCGGCGAGGACAAGGCGCGCGTCACGCTGGTGCTGGAAGACGGCACCGAGTACGGCCAGAACGGGACGCTGCAGTTCTCCGAATATGCCGTGGATGAGAGCACCGGCTCGATCACCCTGCGCGCCCTGTTCCCCAATCCCGACGGCGACCTGCTGCCCGGTCTGTTCGTGCGCGCCAAACTGCCACAGGGACAACGCGACAACGCCATCCTGGTACCGCAGAAGGCGGTCACCCGTGATCCGCAAGGCACCGCCAGCGCCCTGGTCATCGGCGACAACAACACGGTGGAAAAACGTCAGGTGGAAACCGTGCGCACGGTGGGTAACCGCTGGTTGATCGGCGATGGCCTCGCCGCCGGCGACAAACTGATCGTCGACGGCCTGCAGAAAATCGGCCCCGGAATGCCGGTGGAAGGTGTGGACGTCGAGGCGCAACAACAGCAAGCGCAGCAAACCCAGGCCCAGGACAACGGCCCGAACAACGCCAACGCCGAGTAATCGGGGAGCAACATGGCCAACTTCTTTATTGATCGACCCATTTTCGCCTGGGTGATCGCCATCGTTCTGATGATGGCGGGCGCCCTGGCTATCAATACTTTGCCGGTGGAACAGTACCCCACCGTGGCACCGCCGGAAGTCACCATCGAGGCCACCTACCCCGGGGCCTCGGCGAAAGCCGTGGAAGATTCGGTGACGCAGGTCATCGAGCAGCAGATGAACGGTATCGATAATCTGCTGTACATGTCCTCCACCAGTGATTCCTCCGGTAACGCGCAGATCATTCTGACCTTCGCCCCCGGTACCGACCCGGATATCGCCCAGGTCCAGGTGCAGAACAAACTGCAACTGGCCACCCCGCGCCTGCCCCAGGTGGTGCAGCAGCAGGGGGTGCAGGTGAGCAAGTCCTCCGACACCTTCCTCATGGTGGTGGCGTTCAATTCCAAATCCGGTGAACTGGATAACGCCGCCCTCGCCGACTATGTGGCGGCCAACATCCAGGATCCGATCAGCCGGGTGCAGGGCGTCGGTACCACCCAGTTGTTCGGTACCCAATACGCCATGCGCGTCTGGCTCGACTCCCAGAAGATGACCGAGTTCGGCCTGACCGCGGGGGATGTCACCCAGGCGATCACGGTGCAGAACAACCAGATCACCGGCGGTCAGATCGGCGGTAACCCGGCGGTGGAAGGCCAGCAGTTGAGTGCCTCCATCATCGTGCAGACCTTGCTGCAAACCCCCGAGGAATTCGGGCGGATTCTGCTGCGCGTCAATGACGACGGCTCCCAGGTACGCCTCAAGGATGTCGCTAACATCGAGTTCGGCAAGGAAAGCTACGATATCACCGGGCGCTACAACGGCACCTCCGCCACCGGCCTGGGGATCAACCTGGCCACCGGCGCCAACGCCCTGGATACCGCCGAACGGGTGAAGTCCACGCTCAACGATCTGAGCCAGTTCTTCCCCGAAGACATGCAGATGGATTTCCCCTACGACACCACACCGTTCGTGGAAATTTCCATCATGGAGGTGGTGAAGACCTTGTTTGAAGGGATTCTGCTGGTGTTCCTGGTGATGTACCTGTTCCTGCAGAATTTCCGCGCCACGCTGATCCCCACCATCGCCGTGCCGGTGGTGCTGCTGGGGACCTTCGCGGTGCTGTTCGCCTTCGGCTTCTCGATCAACACTCTGACCATGTTCGGCATGGTGCTGGCCATCGGTCTGTTGGTGGACGACGCCATCGTGGTGGTGGAAAACGTGGAACGGGTGATGGCGGAAGAGGGTTTGCCTCCCCGTGAAGCCACGCGCAAATCCATGGGCCAGATCACCGGCGCGCTGGTTGGTATCGCCCTGGTGCTGTCCGCGGTGTTCATTCCCATGGCGTTCTTCCCCGGTTCCACCGGCGCCATCTATCGCCAGTTCTCCATCACCATCGTTTCGGCCATGGTGTTGTCGGTACTGGTGGCACTGATCCTGACGCCGGCGTTGTGCGCCAGCATGCTCAAGCAGCAGGACGCCTCCCATGAGGACAAGAAAGGCTTCTTCGGCTGGTTCAACCGTAACTTCGACCGTGCCAGCCATGGCTATCACAACAAGGTGGAGAAAATCCTCGGCCGCCGTGGCCGCTACCTGTTGATCTATGTGGCCGTGGTGGCGGTGCTGGCGTTCACCTTCACCCGCTTGCCCACCGCCTTCCTGCCGGAAGAGGACCAGGGCATCATGCTGGCGCAGGTACAGCTGCCGGTCGGGTCCACCCAGGAGCAGACCATCGAAGTACTGAAGAAAATGGAGCATTACTTCCTGGAGGAAGAAAAGGACGCGGTGCAATCCATCTTCACCGTGGCCGGCTTCAGCTTCGCCGGTCGTGGCCAGAACTCGGGGATCGCTTTCGTCCGTCTGCGGGATTGGGAGGATCGTGATCTCAGCACCAATGGCATTGACCAGATCATCGGCCGCGCCATGGGTTACTTTGGTGGCATTCGCGAGGCGATCATTTTTGCCTTGAACCCGCCGTCAATCCCCGCTCTCGGGGTGGCCAGCGGTTTCAACTTCCAGCTCCAGGACCGTGGCGGCCTCGGCCATGACGCGCTCAACCAGGCCATGGGCCAGTTGCTTGGTCAGGCCAACCAGGATCCATCGATGGTACAGGTGCGTTACAACGGCCTGCCCGACGCGCCGCAGTACAAGGTCGACGTGGATCATCTGAAGGCGCAGTCCATGGGCGTCTCCATCGCCGACATCAATAACACCATGTCGGTGGCCTGGGGCTCCACCTACGTCAACGACTTCCTCGATCGCGGACGGATCAAGCGGGTCTACGTCCAGGGTGACGCGGAAGACCGCATGCTGCCGGAGGATATCGGCACCTGGTACGTGCGCAACAGCGACAACCAGATGGTGCCCTTCTCCAGCTTCGCCACCGGCGACTGGCAGTACGGTCCGCAACAGTTGCAACGCTACAATGGTGTCTCCTCGGTGAACATCCAGGGCAACGCCAGCCCCGGCTTCAGTACCGGTGACGCCATGACCGCGCTGGAAGGTTTGGCGGCGAATCTGCCGGAGGGCTTCGGCTACGAATGGACCGGACTGTCCTACCAGGAACGCCAGTCCGGCAACCAGGCGCCGGCGCTGTATGCCCTGTCACTGATCGTGGTGTTCCTGTGTCTCGCCGCCCTGTATGAAAGCTGGTCGATTCCGTTCGCGGTGATGCTGGTGGTGCCGCTGGGTGTGATCGGCGCGGTCCTGTTCTCGCTGGGCCGGGGCCTGGAAAATGACGTCTTCTTCCAGGTTGGTCTGCTCACCACCATCGGGCTATCGGCGAAGAACGCGATTCTGATCGCCGAGTTCGCCAAGGATCTGGAGGACCAGGGCTACTCGTTGTGGAAAGCCACGCTGGAGGCCACACGCATGCGGCTGCGTCCGATCCTGATGACCTCCATGGCGTTCATGCTCGGGGTGACACCACTGATGCTGAGCAGCGGTGCCGGCTCCGGCGCCCGAAACGCCATCGGTACCAGTGTGTTTGGCGGCATGTTCACCGCCACCGCCCTGGCCATTTTCTTTATTCCTTTGTTCTACGTGGTGGTTCGTAAACTGTCCGGCGTGCCGTTGAACGGCAAAGGCGACCGTAACGAGCCGTCCGAGGAGACCCGCGGATGACATTGAAACCCGCTTCCATGGCGTTGGCCGTCGCTCTGGCCCTGAGTGGCTGTACGCTGGCGCCCAGTTATGAACAGCCCCCGTCCCCGGTGCCGGATCAGTTCCGTGAAGGCGCCGACGCCACGCAGGTCACTCTGCCCGGCTGGCGGGATTTCTTCGCCGAACCGGAACTGCAACAGCTGATCCAGACCGCCCTGGCCAACAACCGGGATCTGCGGCTGGCCATGCTGGATGTGGAAGAGTTGCGCGCCCAGTATCGGATTCAGCGTGCCGATCTGTTTCCCGATATCGGCCTGAACGGCACCGGCACCCGGCAACGGGTGCCCGGTGACCTGAGCAACACCGGCGAGAGTCAGGTGCAGAGCCAGTACGGCGCCAATGTGGGCATCTCCGCCTACGAGCTGGATCTGTTCGGCCGGGTGCGCAGTCTCAAGGACGCCGCCCTGCAGAATTATCTGGCCAGCGAGGAAGCCCAACGCAGCGCCCATATCACACTGGTATCGGAAGTGGCCAACGCCTATCTGACATTGGTGGCGGACCGGGAGAACCTGCGCATCAGCGAGGAGACCATGGAGGCCTATCGGTCGTCCCTGGACCTGACCCAGCGCCGTTTCGACCTGGGTGTCGGCTCCGAGCTGGAACTGCGTCAGGCGCAGACCGCGCTGGAAACCGCCCGCGCCAATCGTGCCCGCTTCGCCCGTCTGGTGGCCCAGGACCGTAACGCCCTGGCCACCCTGGTCGGCGCGCCGCTGCCACCTCTGCCCAACGATAATCTGGAGGCCTCCGGGCTGGTGGAATTGTCGGATGTGCCTTCCGGGCTGTCCTCCAACGTGCTGCTGGCACGCCCGGATATCATCCGCGCGGAGCACTTGCTGCGTGCGGCCAACGCCAACATCGGCGCGGCGCGGGCGGCGTTCTTCCCGAGCATCTCCCTGACCGGGACCTTTGGTACCAGCAGTGCCGAACTGGACGGGTTGTTCGAGAGCGGCTCACGCAGTTGGTCGTTCTCACCGAGTATTTCCCTGCCAATCTTCACTGGCGGACGCAACCGCGCCAGCCTGGACGTGGCGGAAGTGCGCCGGGACCAGAGCGTCGCCACCTATGAACAAACCATCCAGACCGCCTTCCAGGAAGTCTCGGATGCGCTGGTGGCCCGGGAGACTCTGTTGGAACAGGAAATCGCCCAGCAGGCCCTGGTGGACGCCACCCGCCGCTCACTGGAACTGTCCCAGCAACGCTACGAGCTGGGCGCGGACGACTACCTGGCGGTGCTGGACGCGCAGCGCAGTCTGCTTACCGCCCGTCAGGAACTGGTGTCGATCACCCTCAGCAAGCTCGCAAATCAGATCACTCTGTATCGGGCCCTGGGCGGCGGCTGGCTGGAAGATCAGGCCACCGTGATCAACACCGCTCCGGAGCAGGAAGACAGCGACACCTCCGGCACACAAGGTTGAGCGTACTTGCCCGGCGCGAACGCGCCGGGCCTTTCCTTGCCTATTCCCTTCTCTCTTCGTTCTAGTTCCTGAACCAATCCCCCGCGCACGACTTTCGTGCCACCCATCAGGTCACCACGGTCTTAAGACGCCTTCCCGACCAAAGCGGGATTCGCAGCCGCCCGCCACTTTCCATACTGCCCGCTCCGAACGACGCAAAAAACATGGAGCGAACCATGCACAACAACAAAAGGCTGCCCCTTACCTGCGCCCTGCTGGCATCCCTTGCCGGTGCCGGCGCCCAGGCGGAAATCAAACTGCACGATGACAATCGGACCACTTTTTCCACCGATGGCTACATCAATGCCTTCTACGTACACAACGACGTGGACCGCCCCGGTGATCAGTTCGACCGGCGCCAGTCCCGGGTGAAAATGGGATTCTTGCCGAACTGGATCGGCTTCAATTTTTCCCGCCAGGTCGGCGACCTGAAACTCGGGGCCCGCTCCTCGTTCTGGGTCACCATCAACGACAGTGAAACCAACGGCACCGAAACCGGCATCGATGTGCGCCAGTTTTATGGCACCATCGACGGCGGTTGGGGCCAGGTGTTGATCGGTAAGGACTTTGGTCTGTTCGCCCGTTCCAACATTCTCCGCGACGAACTGTTGTCGGGTTTCGGCCAGGCCAGCGATACCCTCGGCCTGATGGACGGTAGCGGTGTGTCCTTTGGCAATATCGGCACCGGTTATCCCTACCCTTTCCCCAGCGCGCAGATCACTTACCGCAGCCCACAACAACATGCCCTGAAAGTCGCCGTGGGTGTTCTCGATCCCTATGACAGCAACGAAGTCGGCGGAGCCGGCAAGGCCTACCAATCAGCACCGCGTTTCGAAACGGAAGTAAGCTACCAGACCAGCCTCGGCGCCACTGAACTGTACGCCTGGGTTAATGGCGCCTATCAGACCTCGGAAAACACCGACGGTAGTGTCGAGGATGTGACCTCGCGGGGGCTGGGTTATGGGGTTCAGGCCAAACTCGGCGACACCTCCCTCACCGCTTCGGGCTTCAATGCCGAGGGTATGCATCCCCTGTTCTCCAACAACCTGGGGCAAGCCAACCTGAAGGAGATCGACAGCAAGGGGTACCTGCTGCAAATCGGCCAGCAGATCGATAAATTCCGGCTGGCCCTGTCCTACGGCCGTAGCGAGGACGATGGCAATCTTCTTGGCGGTGAAGCTGACTACGAAAACAAAGCCGTGCTGCTCAGTTACGCGGTCAATGACAATCTGAAACTGCTGGGTAATTTCAGCCGCTTCGAAATTGATGACAAACAGGCCGGCGAGATTGAATCCACCGATACCCTGGCAGTGGGGGCCGCACTCTCCTGGTAGATCCGCTGAGCGGATCCATTCCACTGTGCCATTTGGCCGCCCTTGGGGCGGCCTTTTTTATCAGCGCCGTGGATATGATTTCGGAGACAGCTACAAGGCCGCCGTGGGCGCTGGCTTGCTGGCCAATTCCGCTCCTCCGGCGTTGATACTCGCTTGCAGGCAAGCTGCCCAGCGGCTTCCTGCTCATGGCACCAACACCGCCGCGCCGGTGAGACGGCCGGCGCGAAGATCGTCCAGCGCCTCGTTGGCCTCGTCCAGCCGATAGGTCCGGGTCGCGACCTCGATACCCGCCTGCGAGGCAAGGCGCAGAAACTGCTCGCCATCTTCCCGGGTCAGATTGGCAACGGAACGGATCACTCGTTCACCCCATAAATCAGCGTAGGGAAACCTCGGAATATCGCTCATATGAATGCCGCCACAGACCACCACACCGCCTTTGCGCACCGCGTGCAAAGCCATGGGCACCAAAGCGCCCACCGGAGCGAAAAGAATGGCCGCGTCCAGTTCCACCGGTGGCGCTTGATCTGATCCACCGGCCCAGGCTGCCCCCGTTTCCCGCGCGAACGCCTGAGCGACGGTATCGCCAGGACGGGTAAACGCGTAGATCTCACGTCCCTGCCAGCAAGCAAGCTGGGTCAGGATGTGCGCCGCCGCGCCGAAACCGTAGAGCCCCAAACGCGGCGCCTCCCCGGCCATTCGATAGGAGCGGTAGCCAATCAGGCCGGCACACAGCAACGGCGCCAGGCTGACGGGATCGGGTTCTTCCGGCAAGGCAAAAGCGTAGTCCTGTGAGGCCACGCAATGTTCGGCGTAACCTCCGTCAAGGGTGTAACCGGTGAACCCGGGCGTGTCACAAAGATTCTCTTGGCCCGCTTCGCAATAGCGGCATCGTCCACAGCTGTGTCCAAGCCAGGGAATACCAACGCGCTGCCCCAGAGAAAACCGGCTGCCGCCCGGCCCCAATTCCACCACCCGACCGACGATTTCGTGGCCGGGAATCAAAGGGAGCTTGCCCCCCGTCAACTCGCCGTCCACCACGTGCAGATCGGTGCGGCAGACACCGCAGGCTTCGACCTGAAGGCGCAGCTCGCCGGTGCCGGGACGGGCTGCCGGGCAATCGATCAATTCGAGCGGTCCGCCGATCTTTCGCAAGCTCATGGCTCGCATGGGAACCTCCGCTGTTATTGGAATACCACACCCATGATCCAGTGTAGTGCAAGCGGGGGCCTTGATCGCAATCAAGCAACGGTAGAGGGGGGGGATGGACAGGAAAAGCGGCGGCACCGGCGGAGAGGTCGGGAGAACGTATCCCTTCCCCTTCCGCCGGCTTATCCGTTGGCTTCAGAAGAAGCCAAGCGGGTTTACGTCGTAGCTGACCAGAAGGTTCTTGGTCTGTTGGTAGTGATCCAGGATCATCTTGTGGGTTTCCCGGCCGATACCGGATTTCTTGTAACCGCCAAAGGCGGCGTGGGCCGGATAGGCATGATAGCAGTTGGTCCAGACCCGGCCGGCCTGAATACCGCGGCCCATGCGGAACGCCACGTTGATATCCCGGCTCCAGACTCCGGCACCGAGACCGAACTCGGTATCATTGGCGATCGCCAGCGCTTCCGCCTCGTCCTTGAAGGTGGTCACCGCCACCACCGGGCCGAAGATTTCCTCCTGGAATACCCGCATCTTGTTATGGCCCTTGAGCAGGGTCGGCTGAATATAGAAGCCTTCGCCGTGTTCACCTGCCAGGGATTCGCGATCGCCACCGGCCAGGAACTCGGCGCCTTCGCTGCGGGCCACTTCCATGTAGGACATGATCTTGTCGAACTGCTCCTGGGATGCCTGAGCGCCGACCTGGGTTTCGGTGTCCAGCGGATTGCCACGCTTGATCGTGGCGATGCGTGCCACCACCCGCTCCATGAAGTCGTCGTACATGCTTTCCTGGATCAGCGCCCGGGACGGGCAGGTACAGACCTCGCCCTGGTTGAAAAACGCCAGCACCAGCCCTTCCACCGCCTTGTCGATGAATTCCGGCTCGGCATTGAGGATGTCGGCGAAGTAAATATTGGGCGATTTGCCGCCCAGTTCCACGGTGGAGGGAATGATATTCTCCGCCGCGCATTTGAGGATGTGTGAGCCCACCGGCGTGGAGCCGGTGAAGGCGATCTTGGCGATGCGCTTGCTGGTGGCCAGAGCCTGGCCGGCTTCGTCGCCAAAGCCGTTGACCACGTTCAACACACCCGCCGGCAGCAGATCACCAATCAGTTCCATCACCTTGAGAATCGACACCGGAGTCTGTTCCGCCGGTTTCAGCACAATGCAGTTGCCCGCCGCCAGCGCCGGCGCCAGTTTCCAGGCGGCCATGAGGATCGGGAAATTCCAGGGGATGATCTGCCCGACCACACCCAACGGCTCGTGAAAATGATAGGCCACGGTGTTGGCGTCGATATCCGCGAGCGTGCCTTCCTGGGCGCGGATACAGCCGGCGAAATAGCGGAAGTGATCCACCGTCAGAGGGATATCGGCGTTGAGGGTTTCGCGCACCGCCTTGCCGTTATCCCAGGTTTCCGCCACCGCCAGGGACTCCAGGCTGCCTTCGATGCGGTCGGCGATTTTCAACAATATATTGGCGCGCTCGGCCACCGAGGTTCGTGCCCAGGCCGGCGCGGCGCGGTGAGCGGCGTCCAGCGCCAGATCGATGTCTTCGGCGGAGGAGCGGGGCACCTGACAGAACACCTTGCCATTGACCGGACTGATGTTGTCGAAGTACCGGCCCTTAACAGGAGCCACCCACTCACCGCCAATATAGTTTTGGTAGCGCTCCTTGAAGGAGACCAGGGCGCCCTGACTACCGGGATTGTCGTAAATCATAGCCGTACTTCCTCGCTTTTTTATGCTGATCCTGAGTTTTTCCGCCACACTCTCGAGCGGACTGTCTGGATATTCAGATTAGTGCCGCGCCGGTAACGCCCGCATGCTACCAAGGTACTAATTCGCCCCTTATTTGGTCGTATCCGGTTCCGCCCACAGCAACGCTTCCTCATAGTCGGCGTAGAAATGGCTGACACTGCGGGTCAGCTCGTAACGCACCAGCGCCATGCCGGCGAAGCGTTCCGGTAACGGTGCCTGAATCACCTCGTTACGGGTGGCGCCGCGAGCCGCCCCCCCGGCGAGACGCCGATCCAGCCAATCCAGATAGTCGAGGGTCTCTTCGATGGGCGAGCCGTCCCGGGACACCGGACCATGGCCCGGCACCAATGTTTTAAATTGCAGGGCACGCAGTTGTCCGAGCTGGTCCCGCCAGATGCCAATCCCCGGGGAATGCGGTGTGGTCGGTGCCCGGCGGTGGAATACCAGATCACCGGTGAACAACACCCCGGTGGCGGGATCGAGTACCACCAGGTCGGCGCCGGAATGGCCGCTGAAAGCAAACAATTGCAACGGATAATCGCCAAAGCGGCCCTCGCCTTGCTGTACGGACCGGGTTGGCAGCACCGTTTCGGTGCCGCGCACGGCGTCTCCCAGCCGTTGATAAAGCGTGGCGCGAAAGCTGTCGGCGTCCCGCTTCAGGGCGGCGCGGGTGGCCGGCAGCGCGGAAATTTCCGCGCCCTCGAAGGCCTGGTTGCCGAACACATGATCCGGGTGATGATGGGTGTTGATAATCCAGCGCACCGGCTGGTCGGTGACGGTGGCGATGGCCGCCCGCAGCGCCCGGCCATAATTCAGGGTGCTGCCGGTATCGATGACGATGACGCCATCACCGGTGGCGATGAACGCGGCGTTGGCGATATCACCGCCATTGTCCTCGGAGAGTTCCTCGCGCCGCCCTTCCACTACCCAGGTGCGCTCCGCCACGGCCACCGGTTTCAGCTCATACTCGAAGGCCAGCGCGTACCTAGGTGGTAAAAGGACGGCCCCCAACGCCAGCACGACAAACAGCGCCATCTTCGCCAGTCCGGGCCGGACCGCGCCGTCAAGGAATGGCATGGTCGAACTCATTGCCATTGTTGTCGCGGGCCTGGAACCGGTAGCTGGCGTCGGAATCCCCCTTGAGCGTCAGTGCCAGCTCCGGGTTTTCGCTCACAGAGGCTTGCCAGGCCATGGTCGCCGCTGGTTCGCCGTCACGAATGAACGCCACCTGTTCCACGTAAAACGGCCGGGTACTTGGAATCAGGCCGCTGTCCATGGGATGCGACAGTTTGACTCGCACCCGGCTGCCTGGCTCGTGGTCAAAACGCCGGGCCATGATCTTGCCAAAATCCCTGGACCAGTTGTCCTCGGTCTTGGCGATACCAGGCGTGGTACAACCCCCGCCCTCCCCTTCGATGCGGGTGCCGCCCACGTGCCAGACGCCATCGCTGAGTACCGCCACCCGCACCGCCGAGGACTGCTCCAGACGCACGTTGATGGAAAGGTTGGCCAGACCATCACTCAGTGGCCGGTAGTCGAACACCAGGGGGATCGGATTCAGTTCCACCCACAGCAGCATGCGTTGGAATCGGCCATTGAAAGCCGAGGCGTCCACATCAATGGGAACCTGCCCGGAATCCTCCGCGAAGGCCGGCGCCTGAACGCGAACCCGCTGATCGAAACGCACCGGCGTATCCCCGAGAAAACGTTCGCGGTAGCGCTCCCACATGAAGGAATCCAACGGGTCTTTTTGCGCTTCCGCGGTGATGCCCGGGGATGCGCAAAACAGCATCAGCACCGCCAACAGCGGCCGCAGGTAACCGGCCATGGCCATCCCTCCCTTGTTCACCGGGTACTCAATTGCCGCCGGTGGTTTCCAGGCTGACGGTTTCCAGCCAGGTACGGATCGCCCATAGCGCTTCCTGGCTGAGATAGTTGGCCATCGGCGGCATCAGCACCCGACCGTTACGGCTGGCGCCGTTGATCACGCGCTCTTTGTACCACTCGTCACCGTAATCGCCGTTTTCCAGCTCACGCAGATCCGGAGCGATACCGCCGGATTTCGCTTCCAGGCCATGGCAAGCGGCGCAGTTCTGGTTATAGGCGGACTTGCCCACATCCACCGCCAGTTCGTGTTGCGGATGCGATTCCCGGTAAGGGTTGGTATCACGCCACTCCTCGCCCAGCTCTTCCAGGCCTCGGATGTTGACCGACTGCGGCGTGACATTGCCGTGCCCCCAAGCCAGACCGGCCAGGGACAACAGGGAGGTGAGGGTGAGAATAAACATTGTTCTGGTCATTGTCGGGATCCTTCAGATCGCTGATTGCAATACGGCGGTAAAGCGCGAAGCCGGCTCAAAGGCCTCACATCGCATTTCAATCTAGCGATCCGTCCGCCATCGACCTACTCGTCCTTGGACCAAACCTGTCTACATCCTTGGTACTAGACCCAATTGGCTAGATTTCTCGGCCTGGTGTCGGTAGCGGCCAATCGCGCCCTCGGAGACTCTGAGCGCTGTCTTTATCCGCAGCGGGGCGGGAACACTCCGCGACCGATACCAACAAGCCGAGGAACAGGTATGAAAACAACAAGCCGCAACGCACCGTTTTCCGGAAAGGTCAAACGCCTTGCCGGCGCGGTTACCCTGGCCACCATGATCGGGGCCACCACGATCGGAGTAAGTGGCGCCGCGCATTCCGCCACCAAGACGGTAAGCTGGGAAGACATCGCCAATGATGCCGCCACCACCGACGACGTCCTGATGTACGGCCTGGGCATCCAGGCTCAGCGCTACAGCACACTCGACAACATCAACGCCGACAACGTCTCCATGCTGACACCGGCGTGGTCCTTCTCGTTTGGTGATGAGAAGCAGCGCGGACAGGAATCCCAGGCGCTGGTCCACGACGGCGTGATCTACGTCACCGGCTCCTATTCCCGCGTATTCGCCATCGACGCCCGCACCGGCAAGAAGCTGTGGGACTACGCCCATCGCCTGCCGGACGACATCCGTCCCTGCTGTGACGTGGTCAACCGTGGCGCCGCCATCTATGGCGACAAGATTTTCTTCGGCACCCTCGATGCCAGCATGGTGGCGCTGAACAAGGACACCGGCAAAGTGGTCTGGCGCAAAAAGTTCGCTGACCACAAAGTGGGTTACACCATGACCGGCGCTCCGACCATCGTTAAGGATCAGAAAACCGGAAAAGTTCTGTTGATCCACGGCTCTTCCGGTGATGAGTTCGGCGTGGTCGGCCGGCTGTTCGCTCGCGACCCGGATACCGGTGAGGAAATCTGGATGCGGCCGTTCGTGGAAGGCCACATGGGCCGCCTCAATGGCAAGGAGAGTACGCCCAGCGGTGATCCGCGCGCGCCGTCCTGGCCGGACGATCCCAACACCGAAACCGGCAAGGCCAAGGCCTGGAGTCACGGCGGCGGCGCCCCCTGGCAGAGCGCCACTTTCGATCCGCAAACCAATACCATCGTTATCGGCGCGGGCAACCCGGCGCCCTGGAATGGCTGGGCCCGCACCGCGCCCGACGGCGATCCCAAGGACTACGACAGCCTCTACACCTCCGGTCAGGTTGGCGTGGATCCGACTACCGGCGAGATCAAGTGGTTCTATCAGCACACACCCAACGACACCTGGGATTTCTCCGGTAACAACGAGATCGTGCTGTTCGATTACGTCGACAAGAAAGGCAAGCTCCACAAGGCCGGCGCTCACGCCGACCGTAACGGGTTCTTCTACGTCACCGACCGGGCCAACGGCAAACTGTTGAACGCGTTCCCATTCGTCGACGGTATCACCTGGGCCAAGGGCATCGACTTGAAAACCGGCCGTCCGATCGAGAACAAAGGCCAGCGGCCGGCACGCCTGAAGAAGGGTGAAACCCGCTCCGAAGTGGTGGAAGTGTCACCGCCATTCCTCGGCGGCAAGAACTGGAACCCGATGGCCTACAGCCAGGACACGGGCTTGTTCTATGTGCCCGCCAACCACTGGAAAGAGGACTACTGGACCGAGGAGGTGGAATACACCCCGGGATCCGCGTATCTGGGCATGGGCTTCCGCATCAAGCGCCTGTTCGATGATCACGTCGGTATTCTGCGCGCCATGGATCCGAAGACCGGCAAGGTGGTCTGGCAGCATAAGGAAGAAATGCCGTTGTGGGCCGGGGTACTGGCCACCAAGGGCAACTTGGTGTTCACCGGTACCGGCGATGGCTACTTCAAGGCCTTCGACGCCAAGAGCGGCAAGGAGCTGTGGAAGTTCCAGGTGGGCACCGGGATTATCTCCCCGCCGATCACCTGGGAAATGGACGGCGAGCAGTACATCGGCGTGACCGCCGGCTACGGTGGCGCGGTACCGCTGTGGGGCGGCGATATGGCGGAACTGACCCGGCCGGTCTCCCAGGGCGGTTCCTTCTGGGTGTTCAAACTGCCCAGCTTCGCCAAGGACATGGCGAAGAAATAACAACCCCCGTCAGCGCGACAGGGAGCGGCGCCCGCGGGCGCCGTTCCCGTACCACAACAATAACACCGGCCCGGCGCAAGCCGGGCCCTGGGAGCATGTCATGGCACTGCGATCCAAACTCCTGCTAAGCAGCCTTCTGGTGGTCGCCGGCGCAATGACGCTGGGCAAATCCCCGCGCGCCGCCGAAGACGACCTCTGGGCGCCACCGGAACACAACGGCTGCGTTCTTGAAGCCCAGACCCATTGTCCCGGCGCGGACCTTTCCGGCGCCGATCTTGCCAACCTGGATTTACGCGGCGCCGATTTCAGCAACGCCAATCTGCGCGGCGCTGATCTGCGTCATACTGATCTGCGCGGCGCCAATCTGGAGCGCGCCGATCTGAGCGGCGCCGATCTGACACGCGCCACGCTGTACAGTACCAACTTGCGTTCGGCCAATCTGAGCCAGGCCAAGCTGGTGGCGGTACAAAGCTGGAATCTGTTCGCCCAGAATGCGCGCTTTGATGGCGCGGATCTCACTGGCGCGGATCTGCAGTTCGGCCGTCTCACCCGGGCCAGTTGGCAACACGCCACACTGCGTGCCGCCAATCTGGAAATGGCCTGGATGAACAAATCAAAACTGCAAAACGCGGATCTTCGCGATGCCAACCTGCAGGAAACCAAGTTGAACCTATCCACTCTGGAAGGCGCCGATGTCACCGGCGCGCGGCTGCGCTTCACCAACTTTCAGGGCACTTACATGAAGAACTGCAGCGGCTGCCCGCGGGACTGGTGACATGATCCGGCGCCTTCTGCTCACATTGCTCGTCGCTGCCGTCGTGCTGCCCGCCTTCGGCGACGACGGCAGCTTCAATGCCGAAGGTTATCGCCTGCCGCCCTACCGTTCCCCTACTCCGAAGGTGGTGGAAGGCGCGGTAACGCTGAATACCGAAGCGCTGAAAGAGATGCTGTCGGCCAACCCGGATGCGGTGCTGATCGACGTCTACAATGTCGGTTACGCCAACGGCGGTTTTTTGCAGGACACTCCGCATTGGACACTGCCCGGAGCAATCTGGTTACCCAACACCGGTAACACACCGCTGGAGAAACGCTGGCGGGACTATCTGTATCGGCATCTGCAACAGGTCACGGAAGACAACAGGGATCGCGCTCTGGTGTTTTTCTGCCGTGCGGATTGCTGGTTGTCCTGGAATGTGGCGAAACGTATCGCGGCCGATGGCTACACTTCGGTGTATTGGTATCGCAATGGCGTGGACGGTTGGCGGGAAGCCGGCGGCAAGGTGGAAGCGGTGCGGCCGGAGCCCCTTCTCTGAATTCAGAGGCAGCTACAAAGCCGCTGTGGGAAGCTTGCTTGCAAGCGAATCTTCTGACGCCCGAAACCCAATTCGCTGCCAAGGCAGCTTCCCACAGCGGCTTCGTAGCTCTTTGTGGGAAGCTGCCTTGGCAGCGAATCAACCGATCATCCAGCCAGAACATGCTGTAGCGCCAGCTTCAGCTTCATCGGTTTTACCGGCTTATACAGCAACATATAGCCGTGGGTGGCGCAGCGCTGCTTCAGTTCCTGTTCACGGTCGGCGGTGAGCATGATCACCGGTAAGGGTTCGCTGCGTGCCGCGTTGATCTGTCCGGCGACGGTCAAGCCGTCGTCGGTGTCCGGGTCCAGATGGTAATCCATGATCAACACCTGAGCATCCCCCGCGCCAACATCCACCTGCTGGCGCAGTTCCGGCAGGGATTCCGCCGCCACCACCTGGCAGCCCCACTGTTCCAGTAAGGTGCGCATACCGGCGCAGATGGCTCTGTCGTTGTCCACCACCCAGACCCGCAAGCCGGTCAAAGCGGAACGCTCCTCCGAGGACTGCGCCAGGGCCTGCTGGCCGGCCTGACTCAAAGTGGTCACGGGCAATCGCAGCAGGAACCGGGAACCCTGGTTTTCCCGTGACGTCACCGACAACGGATGCTCGAGAATACGGCTGATCTTTTCCACGATGGATAGCCCCAGCCCCAGACCGCGCTCGTGATACTCCACCGCCCTCTTGCCGCGCTTGAACTCCTGGAAGATGGAACCAATCTGATCCTGGCCGATGCCAATGCCCGTGTCCGCCACCCACACCTCCACTTCGGCGCCACGGCGACGGCACCCCAGCAGCACCGTGCCACTGTCGGTGTAACGGATGGCGTTGGAGAGCAGGTTGCGCATGATACGGCTGAGCAGTTGTGGATCCGAACGCACCACCAGGGAGGTGGGCACATAGCGGAAACGGAGCCCTTTCAGCGCCGCCATCTGTCTGAATTCCTCCGCCAGCACATCCAGCAACTGGCTTAACGGGAACGCCATGGTTTCCGCGGTGACCACCCCGGCATCCAGTTTCGAGGCATCGGACAAGGTGGTGATCAGCGATTCCAGATCGCGCAGCGCGGTGTCGATATGATTCAACATCGGCGACGCCCGTTCATCGGAGTCTTCCTGCAAGGCGCTGGTGAACAGACGGGCGGCATTGAGCGGCTGCATCAGATCATGACTGACCGCCGCCACGAATTTGGTTTTCGACAGATTGGCCTGCTCCGCTTTATCGGTGGCCTCTCGCAACCGCTGCTCCACCCGGCGGCGCTCCTCGATCTCCGCCATCAGTTGGCGGTTGGTTTCGCGCAGCGCCTGGGTGCGCTCACGCACCTGCTGGGCCAGGACCACGGAATGCTGAAACGCCGCATAGGGGGCGGTGGGGGCCATGCCGCTGCCCTCCACGCGTTCGATCAGAGCATCGCAGATCCGCCGGAGGCGGGCATTCTCCGCCATCAGACGCGCCTCGTGCAGATCCCAGGGGGACTGGCGGGCGTTGTCGGAATCTTTGCTGGTGTCAGCCATTACCGGCGCCCATCTTTCGCCCAATCACCACGCCGGTCAGGGTGTGATTGATGTGCATGCCGTTATATTGCTCGCCATAGGTGCAGAACCCCACCACCCGGTGCTGGCGCAACAGCTCCGAAGCCTGGGGAATCTCCTCATCGGCCTCCAGTTCCGCCCGGCGCAGACAGCAATCACAGCCGATCACCACCCAGGGCGGCCCGAGCCGCGACTCAATGTCATCCAGCGTATTGGTGAGATTGTCGTGCAGCGAGGCATTGCGCATGGCGGTAAGCACGATGCCGTTCTCCACCGCGCAATAGAACGACAAGCTCATGTCCCGATTGGCCTTTTGAATGGCGCGGGCGTAGTAGTGATCGTTGATGCGTACCGCCAGCGGGTAGCGGGCGAATACCACATCATCGAGCTGTTCCACCGGCACCCCGACCAGGCGGGCATAGGCCAGCGCCGCCGGTTCCGCGTCCAGTTCGTGCACCACCCGTCGTTCGGCATCGGCGGCGGTGACCACCAGCTTGGGCGTGGATGGGTGCAGATGGTGAGTGCTGAAAACCTCGAAATCCAGCGCCGTGCTGATCATCACGACGATGGCGGCGTCGCTGTAGAAACGGCCATCGCAGTAGACATAAGTTTGCGCCAGACGATAGTCATCGCCGGCGGAGCCGCCGAAGCTGGGAATCGATCCCAGTGCCGCATTCAGCGTGGCGATGACGATCTCCTCGTTCACCGACAGCCCATCGAGCAACGTCAATACAAAGGTATTGTTCTCGTCGGGCGTCAGGCCCTGGGCCCGCTCCCGGCATTGTGTCAGCAGACCATCGGTGAGTTGCTGGGCGTCGAGCAGGCCGAAGCCGTCCATGTGCTCGATCAAATGATGGCCGGCGGAGAAAAAGCGGGCATCGAAACCGATCGCCACCAGTGTATTGCGATCATAACCACGGGCGGTGATTTCCCCGGCGGAGGTACAGCCACATAGGGGCAAATTCTGGAATTCGCCGTTCAGAGCACCGGCGAGGCGGTCCAGATCGTACTCGATGGAGCAAAAAAACAGCACGAATCCCAGATTGGGATGAATCAGACTCTCAGCGATCTGGCGCGCCGCCACCTGTTCGTCGCGGGCGTCGCTGTAGGCGGTCAACACCGCCTGTGGCGGGGCAGCGGTCATGGTCTACTCCCGGATACTTGTTGTTATTTACCCGGCTTTCGTTACCCGGTTCATGCGTTCCCGGCGGCCGAGGCTACCGGGGACTCACCGCCGAATCCCGCGCCGTTACCGAAGGCGCTTTCAGATAGGCGGAAAAATCGATATCACTGGCGGACAGGATCGCCTGCACGCGATTGGTGGCGCCGAGCTTGCGCAGTATCGCCGAAACGTGAGCCTTGACGGTACTCTCGGCGATATTGAGCTTATAGGCGATGACCTTGTTGGATTCGCCCTGGGCCATGCGCTCGAACACCTGCAACTGTTTGCGAGTCAGTGTCTCCAGCAACGCCGGCAGGAATGAGGGGTCATAGCGCCCCATTGCCGCCCCGGCCCCTTCCGCCCGGATAATATGCGAAGGCAGATACACCGAGCCGTCAAGAATCTGCCGCAGCGCCTGAATCATCTGTTTGCGGGGCGAGGATTTGGTAATGAAACCCACCGCGCCATAAGTGATGCATTGCAAAATAACGCTTTTTTCTTCTTCCGCCGAGACGATCACCGCCGGTACCGTGGGAAATTCGTTGCGCAGCCGCACCAGGCCACTGAGCCCCTGCATACCCGGCATGTGGATATCCAGCAGCACCAGGTCCAGGTCGTCGTTGTCGGCCACCAGGCGCAGCGTGGAATCCAGATCCGATGCTTCCAGCAATGTGGTGCCGGGGAAACCATCGTCGATGACGCGGGCGATGGCTTCACGAAACAGCGGATGATCGTCGGCAACCAGAACCTGATACATGGGGGTTCCGCTCCTGCCTCAATCGGTCCAAGGTCGGAGTCCCCGCCCGCGGCGTCGCCGCCGGCCAGGGACACTTATACCATCGAGCATAGCACAGGGTTTTGACGGGCCTCGCCATCAAATGAGGGAATTAGCCGAAAGTACTATAAGGACGCGACTTAAGAATTAGCGGAACGCCGGCGAGGAAATCACGGGCTTGCCTCAGTAATCCACCACCACGCCCTTGGGATCCTCGGAGCCGCCACGCAGGCGGAAAGTCCCTTCACCGAATGCCAGCAACCGGTCGTTGGCATCCAGCACTTCCATGGACGAGTTGAAGATGCGGTTGCCGCCGGCCCGCTTCACGCCGATGGCGCGCACCAGACCGGGACCGGCCTGACCGGTGAAGGTAGTGGTCAGCGACAGGGTCAGCGCCTTGCGCACCCGCCCCGGATAGGGGCAATAGGTGCCGGAACAGGCTCCGGACACGTCCAGCAACGTGGCCAGCACACCGCCGTGAATCACATTGCCCAGATTGAGGTGTTTCTCCACCACATTGAGCCCCAGCACCACCCGGTCTTCTTCCCACTCCAGAAAATGGAAGCCAATGGTGCCCAGAAACCCGTGTTTGAATTTTTCCGCGGCCTGGTTCAGGGCCGGCACCGCGTCCGGCGTCAAACTACTGCTCACTCATTACTCTCCCGGACCGGACGCGGGGTCGGATCACCGCCCATCACACGTCCCGGCCCTGCAACATTTCCTTGACTTGTCCCACCAGCTCCTTGAGCCGGGGGCCGAGATTTTCCACCAGAATCCGCCGGCTCAAGCGCAGCGAGGAACCGCCGCAATTGAACGGGATCACGGTGGAGTCGTTATCCAGCACCAGGGGAACCCCGACGGCGCTGATATCGCGGTTCCATTCCCCATCGGAGGTGCAGAAACCGTATTCTTCATATTCGCGATAAGCCCGCTCCAGCCCTTTCTCCCACTCTGGCCAGCCTTCCGGATCGTGCTCGCGGATCAAACGGTGATGAGTGGCGCGATCCTCTTCGGAGAGACCGGCCAGATAGGCCCGGCCCACCGCCGACCCCGCCATCGGCACCCGTGATCCCACGGTCAATCGCAGTACCAGCGGCCCACTGCCCTGGCACACCTGGATGTAGCTCATCCACGGACCATTGGGGGCGGCGATCGCCACCATGCAATCGGTGGCGTCGGCCAGGTCCTGCATGAACGGTCGGGCGATATCACGGACGCCTTCGCCGGCCAGATAGCGGTAGCCCAAATCCAGCACGCCGGGGCCAAGCCGGTACTTCTCCAGCCGCTCCACATAACGCAGGTAGCCCAGTTGCGTCAGGGTGGCGGTCATCCGCGATACCGTGGGACGGGGAATATTGGTGCGTTTGGCCAGCTCCGCGTTACCCAGGTAATCGTCGGAGGGACCGAAACAGCGCAGGATTTCCAGTCCCCGCGCCAGGGCGGTGACGAAATTCCGGTCTTTCTCCGCCGACTGGGCCTCTTTACCCATAGGGGCTCGTCGCATTGTGTTCTTTCCTCGGTCAGGCTTCGGGATTATGGCGAGCGGGTTTATCCCGCTCTTTCTTTATGAATGAATCTTATAGTTGTCGATAAAAGCGCCAAATATACCAGACTAGCCCGGTACCCGCGTCAATCAGACTTTCATACCAGGCAGGTTCAACGAGGCGGTATTACCACCGTCCACCGCCAACGCCTGACCGGTGACGTAACTGGCGTCGTCGCTGGCCAGGAACGCCATGGCGGCGGCGATTTCGGAAGGGCGCCCATAGCGGCGCAGTTCGCAACGGCTGCCCAGCTTTTCTTCTTTGTTGTTTTCGCGGGCGTAATCGAATACCGGCTTGGTCATGCCGGTCTCGATCAACCCCGGGCAGACCGCGTTGACGCGAACGTTATAGCCGCCCAGATCACAGGCGGTGGTTTTGGTCAGGTTGATCACGCCGGCCTTGGAAGCGCTGTAGGCGTTCCCGCCAGCGCCGGAGCGAATGCCCGCCACCGAGGCGGTATTGACGATGGCACCGCCGCCCTGCTCTTTCATATAAGGCGCCACCGCGCGGATAAAGAACATGGGACCGAGCAGATTCACGGAAAGGATGGTGTTCCAGTTGTCGGTGTTGTTATCGGTCACCGGAGAGTGATCGTTACCGGCGGTGCCGGCGTTATTGATCAGAACCTGGATGCCACCATGGGAAGCGGCGATGTCATCCACCAGCGTCTTCACCGCCTGCTCGTCGGCCACGTTCACTTCACGCAACGTGGCCTCGGTGCCGGCGGGCAGCGCCGCCCGGGTTTCCTCGAGGCCGGCCAGGTTACGGTCCACCAGCACCAGGCGCGCGCCTTCCTCGGCGAAACGCAAGGCGGCGGCACGGCCAATGCCACTGGCGGCACCGGTGATCAAGACGGTCTTCTGATCGAAACGGTTCATACACTCTCCTCGTTTGTTATTCGGAACCGGGGTGGTGGAGACCACGACGCAACGCCAGGGCTGAAACAGGGTCAGCGGAGCGGTTCTGATTGGGAGCGTCCGGGTAAAAGGCGGTGTCGGGTGAAATCGTCACCGGGTCGAGACCGATTCCCTGTTGCGTTGGGGGTTCCTTGGATTGTCGTTTTCCAGGAAGATGACATGAGCGGGCCGGCCGGTCAACATTTTGGAATAGTGTTTCATTAATTTGTTTTGACCCTCTGGCCGCCCCGGGGGCATTGTATTGCCCCTGTCCTCTGAATAACTGTATACCACCAAATAACAAGGAGCACTCTCATGGAGAATCTGGCTCGGTTTTATATTAATGGCGCCTGGGTAAAACCCGGCGACGACGCCCGGGAATACCCCGTCATCAACCCCGCTACCGAGGCCTCCGAGGGCACTCTGTATCTGGCTGGCAAAAGCGACACCGACCGTGCCATCCAGGCCGCGCGCGACGCGTTCGACGACTTCGCCGCCACTCCGGTGGAAGAGCGTCTGGCGCTGCTGGAAAAAATCCTGGCCGCCTACAAACGCCGCCTGGACGACATGGCCGACGCCATCAGCCGGGAAATGGGCGCGCCACGCCACGGCCTGGCCGCCAAGGTGCAGGCCCCCACCGGTCTCGGCCACCTGGCCACTGCTCTGGAAGTGGCACGGAATTTCGAATTCGAAACCAACACCGGCAAAACCCTGATCCGGCATGAGCCGGCCGGCGTGGTGTCCATGATCACGCCCTGGAACTGGCCCATGAACCAGGTCACCTGCAAGGTCGGCCCGGCCATCGCCGCCGGCTGCACCATGATTCTCAAACCCAGCGAGTTCGCGCCGCTGTCGGCCTGCGTATTCGCCGAAATCATGGACGAAGCCGGAGTGCCCGCTGGCGTCTTCAACATGATCTATGGTGACGGCGCCGAGATCGGCCCGATACTCTCCTCCGATCCGCGCGTGGATATGGTGTCCCTGACCGGCTCCACCCGTGCCGGGGCGTCGGTGAGCCGTGAAGCCGCCGATTCTTTCAAGAAGGTGTCCCTGGAACTGGGCGGCAAATCCGCCAACATTCTGACCCCTGACTGTGATCTGGAAAAAGCGGTCACCCATGGCGTCATGTCAATGATGACCAACACCGGACAGAGCTGTAACGCACCGTCCCGCATGCTGGTGCCGGCGGACAAACTGGCCCAGGCCGAGGAGATCGCCGCCAAGGTATGCGCCTCCATCAAGGTGGGCCCTTCCGCCGAGAAGGATACGCAGATGGGGCCCATCGCCAACGCCCGCCAGTTCGAGCGAGTGCAAACGCTGATCCAGCGTGGCATTGATGAAGGCGCCAAGCTGGTTTGCGGCGGCCCGGGCAAACCGGAAGGTCTGGAGCAAGGCTACTTCGCCCGCCCCACTGTGTTCAGCGAAGTGAACAATCAGATGACCATCGCCCGTGAGGAAATCTTCGGGCCGGTGCTGACCATGCTGCCCTACAACACCATCGACGAGGCGGTGGCCATCGCCAACGACTCCGACTATGGATTGTCCGGCTATGTCTACGCCGCCGACAAGGACGAGGCCGCCGCCATCGCCCGCCGTCTGCGTACCGGCATGGTGCATCTGAACGGAGCTCAACTGGACCTCAACGCGCCGTTCGGCGGCTACAAGCACTCCGGCGTCGGCCGTGAATGGGGCAGCCACGGCCTGGAGGAGTTCACCGAGGTGAAATCCATCATGCTGTAATACCCAAGCGCAGTTGGATCGTGGTCCTTTCTTTATATGGGGGGGACTCTGTATGAGTGACCTTGTATGAAGAGGACCGCGATGCCTGCTCCCCACCCATACCCTTTTCCACGCCCCTCTTCCACGAAAATGAGAAACGGAGGCGTCCCATGACCGTCTCTTTGTCCGATATCACCAGAGCGGTGGAATCCTCTTACGACGGCATCTGGATCACCGATGCCATCGGCAACACCCTGTTCATCAATGAGGCCATCTGCCGCATCACCCGCCTTAAACGGAAGAATGTGGTTGGCCTGAACATGCGCACCCTGGTCGATCGGGGCATGTTCGACGTCAGTGCCACCCTGCTGGCATTGGAGAAGCAGGACGTCGTCACCATCCTTCAACACGTCAGCACCGGGGTGGAGACCATCGTCACCGCGACACCGGTATTCAACACCGACGGCACTATCGACAAAGTCATTTCCAACGTGCGCGACATTACCGAACTGAGCGCGCTGAAAGAAAAGCTGAAACGGGCCGAGGCCCGCAACCTGGCCTATCAGAACGAAATCGCCCGCCTGAAATCCCGGCTCGACGAAGACGGCAAACTGATCGCCGAAGACCGGACCATGCAAGCAGTGATGCGCCAGGCCGAACGTATCGCGGCCTTTGAAACCCCAGTGTTACTGCATGGCGAACCCGGATCCGGCCGGCATCGTCTGGCCCGCTGGATCCATGATCACAGTGAGCGGCGACACCAGCCGTTCATCAAACTCGGCTGCGGCGCTTTGCCCGAGGAGCGGTTGGAGCGGGAACTGTTCGGCAGCGAGGAGACCGACGACACCCAGGGCGCGGCGCGGGTGCGGCCCGGCCTGTTGGAGCTGGCCCGGGGCGGCACGCTCTATCTTGAGGATATCGCGGCCCTGCCGGTGGCGATCCAGATGAAGCTGGCCAATGCCTTCGCCTGCGGAGTCCATTATCGCCACGGCGGCAACAAGCCGGTTGAACTGGATGTGAGAGTGCTGTCCTCCAGCACCGACGATCTTGAGCAGCAACGCCGTCATGGCCGTATCCGCGACGACTTGTACTACCACGTCAACGTGTACCGTATCGACATCCCGCCACTGCGCCAGCGCCGCAAGGACATTCCGCTGCTGGCCCGTCAATTCCTCGACCAGTTGGCGAAACGCTACGGCAGGAAAATCGGCATCTCCACGGCCCTGTTGGCGAAACTTCGCGATGCACCCTGGAATGGCAATATCCGCGAATTGCGCAATACCATGGAGCGCCTTTATGTGAACAGTGAAGGCCCCACCATTGTCAGCGGTCTGTCACCAGCGGAAGGCGCCCCCCATGCCGCGGAGGGCACGCTGGAAGAGGCGTCGCTGAAACGCATCCTGGAAGACACCGAACGGCGGGTTCTGCAGCAAGCCTACTCACGGTACGAAACCACCTACGGGGTGGCCAATGCGCTTGGCATCAGCCAAACCTCCGCGGTGAGAAAAGCGCGCAAGTACGCCATCAAGGTGCGCCAGCCCGGCCGGCCAGGACTGGTCTGAACGTCAGTCATCGAACTCGAAGCTGACGGGTTGGGGACGGGTATTGGAAAAGCCCGTCACCGGTCGCTTGCTGCCGTCATCGATGACCAGCCGCGCCACGTCCGGGCGGGCGTAATGCCCAACGCAGTCGATCATATGTTTGGCTTTGCGGATATCCCCCAGATCCAGGTCCGCGTAGACAATGCCTTCCTGGTCGGTCATCGGCGTGCCGACGGGCTCGCCGAACGGGTTGTACACCGCCGCGATACCACCGCCCACGGCGAAGGAGTCCTTCAGTTCCGGGCACAGCTGATGATAGAAGCGCACTTCCTCCTCGCCGATACAGGAAGACGACGCCACCACGAAAGTCTGCCCCTCGAAAGCAATGAAGCGGCACACGGTATCGATGGTGCGGGTCCGGTCACGGGGCTGGCTTTTGAAATTGGAGCCGGGCCAGTTCGCCACATGGATCTGCAGCCCCTGGCTATAGAGCGCGTAACGAGACAGTGCCATGGAGTTCTCGTAACAAATCAGGCCGCCCAACCGCCCTATTTCGGTGTCCAGCACCAGCAGATCGCTGCCGTCGCCTCGGCCCCATAACGTGCGCTCCTCGCCAGTGGGCACCAGTTTGCGGCGCAGGCCAATCAGATCACCGCGGTTATCGATGAACGCCTGGCTGTTGTACAGAGTATCGCCACCGATTTCATTGATACCGATAACCACGTGAATATTACGGCGGCGCGCCTGGTAGCAGATCGATTTGAACACGTCACCGTGCACATCCACCGACTCCCCGGCCAAACGCTCGTACAGCTCGAGACGCTTGACGTTATCCACCGCCATCCAGATCCACCACGGATACATGGGCAGGAAGGTTTCCGGGAACACCACCAGCGAAGCGCCCTTGTCCGCCGCTTCGTTGATAATGTCGCAGCACTTCTTCGCCGTGGCCTCCAGATCGAAGATCACCGGGGACGCTATCACCGTGGCTATCTTGTGTTTCATCGCCGACCTCGCTCGTCGTTATTGTTGGATCATTCGAGCTTAGCCGCCGTAGGGCGATGGCTTCATTACCGGAATCGAACCGCTTCTGGTTTGATTTCGGGAGGGCGAGGGAGGGGTTGAAGGCGCCGTCCTGTCGAAACGGTGCGTGCGCGGGAAAAGAGTCGCTTTCTACTCAATAAGTTTATTTTGACTTATTGGATTCGCCTGCGGGGCAGCCCCCTACGAGGGCTCCGCAGAGACCTCCGTAGGAGCCTGCCGGGACGGCTCTCCGCCTGCAGGCGAATGGCTCCTTATTTATTAAGAAAATTCAGCGCCAGACCGGGCCTTTCCCACGGCACCGCCACCAACCTTCCGGAGCTGGACAGGGTGATATAAGCGGTGCGCAAATCCTCGCCTCCGAAGCAGATGTTGGTGGTGATGGCATCGTCGGTGGGAAAATGACGGATGCTGGAGCCGTCGGGAGCGAAAATGGTGATACCCGGGTTGAAGATGGTCGCCACGCAAACATTGCCGTCACCATCCACCGCCAGGGAGTCAAAGAAGTTCAGCCCCGCGGGGGAGCCGACGAAGCGCCCGGGAAAGGGCCCCGGCGCCCGTTTGATTTCCCCTTCCCCGGCGATCTCGAAGGCCCACAGGCGACCGGGAATGGTGTCCGCCACGAATACGGTTTTCTCATCCGGTGACAACCCGACACCATTGGGACTGACGATGGGGAACACCACTTCCTTGACCATGGAGCCGTCGGCCCTGGCGTAGTACAGACCGCCCCGGTCCTGAGTACGGCCACGTCCCTTACCCAGATCGGTGAACCAGAAACCACCGGCTTTATCGAAAACGATATCGTTGGGCCCCTTGAGCGGTTCGCCGTCCACCTCGGTGTACAGCACTTCAACCTTGCCGGTGCTCAGGTCAATGCGTTCGATGCGGCCACCGCTGTAGTCCTTGGGCATATCGCCGGGAAACAGCAAGCCGTTTTTTTCGTGGAAGCGCATGCCACCGTTGTTGCACACATAGCAGGCGCCATCGGGGCCGATGGCGGCGCCATTGGGGCCACCGCCGGGCTCGGCCACCACCTCCTTGCGGCCATCGGGCAACACCCGGGTCAGGCGGCCGGCGGCGATTTCCACCAGAATCACACTGCCGTCGGGCATGGCGATGGGACCTTCGGGAAACTGCAGGCCCTCGGCGATCACAGTCATCTCGGACATACGGCTCGTCCTATGTTTGTTATGGAATCGACGGAAGCCTCAGGGGTTCTCGTTGAACATGGCGATACGGCCGCCGTCCACCACCAAATCATGGCTGTTGATGAAGGAGCCTTCATCGCTGGCCAGGAACACCGCCGCATAAGCGATATCATCGGCAAAACCGGAACGGGGCATCGGCGTGGCCTTGGCCAGGTTGGCCTGCAACTTGGCCATTTTCTTTTCGTTTTCCTCATCACTGAGGTTTTGAGCGCGCTGGGAACCGCCCCAGAAGATCGGCGTGGCCACGGCGCCCGGCGAGATCGCGTTGACACGGATGCCATAGGGGCCGAGGTCCGCGCCGGCCAGACGGGTCATGTGGGCCACCGCCGCTTTGGCGGCGGAGTACAGATACCCACCCTGGTTGCGGCGGTGTCCGGCGATGGAGGCGTTGTTGATGATGGCACCGCCACCGCTGTCCTTCATCACCCGCGCGGCGTGCTTGATACCGAATGCCGGCGCGCCCACCAGCAGCCGCATGATATGAGCGAATTCGGCTTCGTCGAAGGACTCGTAGGAAGTACGGTCACCGGCACCGGCATTGTTGAACAGGCAGTCCAGACGGCCAAACTTGTCCACGGTGAAATCCACCAGGGCGGCGATATCCTCTTCCTTCATGACGTCGGTGCGTTTGAACACCGCGCGTTCGCCCAGTTCCTTGGCCAGTTCCTGACCCTTCTCCTCGGAGCGGCCAGCCAGCACCACGGTGGCGCCCTGCTCGATGAAGCGGTGCGCGGTGGCTTCACCAATACCACTGGTGGCACCGGTAATGATGGTGATTTTGTCCGCCAAACGATTGCTCATGATTGTTCTCCTATATGAAGTCCAACGTCGAACGTTCGACTTGTTTGTTGCCTTAAAACGCCGAAACTCCGCCGTCCACCGCCAACGCCTGACCGTTCATATAGGTATTGGCCGGTGACAACAACATCATCATCACGGCGACGATTTCCTCGGGGCGGCCCAACCGTTTCATTGGCGAGCCGGAGGCCATCATCGACAGTGTTTTCTCAGCGTCATCGCCGGAGGCGATGCCGTCGCTGCCTTCCAGCATCGGCGTCAGCGTGTAATAGGGGCACACGGCGTTGACGCGAATATTGCGCCGGCCGTAGTCCACCGCCGCGGTGCGGGTGACACCGATCACCGCGTGTTTGGCGGCGGCATAGGGCGCCAGCTTGGGCGCGCCGCCGATACCGGCCATGGAGGCGGTGTTGACCACGGCGCCACCTCCGGCTTCGATCAACGCCGGCAGCTGGTATTTCATGCCGAAGATCACGCCTTTGACATTGACGTTGATCTGCCGGTCCAGCAGGGCTTCGTCGATGTCGTGCATGGCGACGAAATCATGGGCGATGCCGGCGTTATTCACCGCCATATCCAGGCGGCCGAACTCCGTCACGGCGGTGTCCACCATGGCCTTGCAGTCCGCTTCCCGGGATACATCGCAACGCAATGCGCGCACCGGAATATCCTGCCCGGCCAATTCCTCAGCCACCTGCCGCAGGGCGGTTTCATTGATATCCCCGATCACCAGGGAGGCGCCACGACGCCCCAGTTCCTCGGCCAGCATCTTGCCAAAACCACTGGCGGCGCCGGTGATCAGTCCCACCTTGCCGGTGAAGTCCAGCATCGGATCCATGGTACTCTCCATACTTTCTGTACTTTCCCGCAGTCCTATTTTGAGGCGTCGTTCTGACGCCCCGCCCGGCCGGGATCAGATGGTGAACCCACCATCCACCACCACACATTCGCCGGTGACATAGCTGGATGCGTCGGACACCAGGTACAGCACCGTGCCCGCCATTTCGCGCGGCTCGGCGTGGCGGTGCATGGGGATCTGGGCGATGGCGCTGTTGTAGATTTCTTCCTGCTCGAACAACGCGCCGGCGAACTTGGTTTTGGTCAGACCCGGCAGCAGAGCATTGACCCGCACATTGAACTGAGCGCATTCCTGGGCAAAGGACTTGGTCATGCTGATCACCGCCGCCTTGGAGATGGAATAGATGCCCTGCATGTTGCCCGGAGACAGACCGTTGATGGAGGCGGTATTGACGATGGCGCCACCGCCATGGTCACGCATCAGTTTGGCGCCTTCCACGGACATGTAGAAATAGCCGCGCAGATTCACGTCCACGGTCTTGTCGAACGCGGTGACCGGGGTATCGAGGATATGGCCGAAGTACGGGTTGGCCGCGGCATTGTTGACCAGAATGTCCAGCTTGCCGTGCTTTTCCTTGATGAAGCTGAAGATGGCTTCGATCTGCCCCATTTCACCGATATGACAGGCGAATGCCTCGGCACTGCCGCCGGCTCCGTTGATCGCATCCGCCACCGCCTGGCAGCCGTCGATCTTGCGGCTGGAGACGATCACGTGGGCGCCCTGTTCCGCCAGCAGCTTGGCGATTTCTTCACCGATACCACGGCTGGCGCCGGTGACCAGGGCAATTTTTCCATTCAGATCAAACAGGTTGGTGCTCATTCATGCTCTCCTTAAAAATTCTTGGAAGGACCTTTTGGAAAGGTCTCTGGAATCCCGCAGGGCGGCAAAGCCGCCCTTTCTCCGGCAGGCCTGCTGCCACGGCGGCTTCGAAATCCGCATCAGCGAAGTGCTATCTCAGGCGCCCTCGCGGACCACCTGCATGGCCATCTGTGATAGCGGCTCCACCACCTGAGCGGCCCATCCGGCGGTTTTGCTGGAAGCGTTACCGTCCAGAGCGCGCTTGGCCACGCCCTGGGCAATCGCCGCCAGTCGGAAGAAACTGAACGCCAGATAGAATTCCCAATGGTCGATGCCGTCGATACCACGCCGTTCGCAGTACGACGCCACATACTCTTTTTCCGAGGGAATACCGAGGGCCGCCCGATCCTTGCCCTGCAGGCCGGACAGGTTGCCGCTCTTCGGCGGCATGCGCAGCTGCATGCATTGATAGGCCAGATCCGCCAGCGGATGCCCCAGGGTGGACAGCTCCCAGTCGAGCACCGCGATGACACGGCTTTCCTTGGGATCCCACATCATGTTGTCCAGACGATAGTCGCCGTGTACCAGCGAGACCTGACCGTCATCGGCGGGCTGATTCGCTTCCAGCCAGGCCATCAGCTCTTCCATGGCTTCGATGCGATGGGTTTCGGAGGCCCGGTACTGTTTGCCCCAGCGGCCCAGTTGGCGTTCGAAATAGTTGCCGGGCTTGCCGTAATCGGCCAGCCCCACCGCCGCCGGATCAACGCTGTGCAAAGCGGCCAGCACGCGGTTCATTTCCGTGTACATGGCGGTACGCTGGGCGTTATCCACTTCGGGAATCGCCGCGTCCCAAAAGATCCGGCCTTCACAGAACTCCATCAGGTAGAACATGGAGCCAATCACGTCACGGTCCTCGCACAGATGGAATACCTTGGGCACGGGCACTTCGGTGTTCTTCAGCGCTTCCATCACCCGGTATTCCCGGTCCACCGCGTGGGCGGACTTGAGCAGCTTGCCCGGCGGCTGCCGGCGCAGTACATACTCGCCGGAACCGGCCTTGATGCGAAAAGTGGGATTGGATTGACCACCGGCGAATTTTTCCGCGCTGACCGGGCCTTTGAACCCGTCCACATGCTGTTGTAAGTAGTCCGCCAGACGTTCGGTATCCAGGGTATCCACCTGGGACATGCGATTCCTCCTTATGCCGATACGCAAAAGCCGGCAGCGTCGCTAAGCGACGCTACCGGCGATTGTTTCAACGTAACTCAGTGATAACCGAATGTCCGGTTTCAGCCGAGTTGTTTGGCCAGATTACGGCCCAACTGCATCATATGCACCTGATCCGGACCATCGGCCAGACGCAGAGTACGGGCGTAAGCGAAGAAACCGGCCAGCGGGGTATCCTGGCTCAGGCCCACGGCACCGTGAATCTGCATGGCACGGTCGATCACCCGCAACGCCATGTTCGGAGCGATGATCTTGATCATGGCGATCAGTTCCTTCGCTTCCTTGTTGCCATAACGGTCCATGGCGTCCGCCGCTTTCAGGGTCAGCAGACGGGCCTGTTCGATTTCGCAGGCACTCTTGGCGATATCCTCTCGCACGGAACCATGTTTGATCATCGGCTGACCAAACACCACGCGCTCATTGGCGCGCTTGCACATCAGTTCCAGCGCGCGCTGGGAAGCGCCGATCAAACGCATGCAGTGGTGAATCCGGCCCGGGCCGAGGCGGCCCTGGGCAATTTCGAAACCACGCCCTTCACCCAGGATGATGTTTTCCTTCGGTACGCGCACGTTCTCGAAGATCACTTCGGCATGGCCTTCCGGCGCGTCCACGGAACCGAGCACCTGCATCGCCCGTTTAACGGTAACACCCGGGGTTTTGGTGGGCACCAGAATCTGCGACTGCTGCTGGTGGCGGTTGGGGTTGTCCGGATCGGTCTTGCCCATCACGATCATGATTTCGCAAGACTTGCGCATGGCGCCACTGATGTAGAACTTGCGGCCGTTGATGACGTAATCGTCACCATCACGGGTGATCGAAGTTTCAATGTTGGTGGCGTCGGAAGACGCCACTTCCGGCTCGGTCATGGCGAAGGCAGACCGGATCTTGCCTTCCAGCAATGGCTTGAGCCACTGTTCTTGCTGCTGGGCGTTACCGTACTTGGCCAGCACTTCCATGTTGCCGGTGTCCGGGGCGGCACAGTTGAACGCCTCGGAAGCAATGTGATGGCGGCCCATCAGTTCGGCCAGCGGTGCGTATTCCAGGTTGGTCAGACCGGCGGTGAAGTCTCCGTGCTCACGCGGCAGAAACAGATTCCACAGTCCTTTTGCCTTGGCTTTCTCTTTCAGCTGGTCCAGCACCGGCGGCGTTTCCCAGGGGTTTTTCGCCAGTTGCTCTTCATAGGTCGGTTCCGCCGGCACCACTTCGTTATCGATGAAGTCGCGCACCTGGGCGATCAGTTCCTTAACCTTATCGGAATACTCGAAGTTCATTTCTCTCTCCCCGGGGTTGGCACCCCGTGTCACTGATTACGGCGTGTTTGTCATCACCGGCGGGGCCGGATCAGGTATAGGTGACGGCGTCCTGCCGGTCTTCGCGGTCCAGGTGCGGAACCTGATTGAACGCGGACAGACGAAACGCCTTCTGGTTGAAGAACCCTTCCGTGACGCTGGTGTTACGTATTTGCAGATTCAGTTCCACCACGGTCTCGTCAGCGGTTCGGAGCAAATGGTGCATCCACATGGCAATGGCACCGCCGGAGCTGACCACCAGCACCCGGTCGTGATCGCTGTAACGGCCCTGCAAATGGGTCATGGCGGCGGCCACGCGATCGGAGAACTGGCGCCAGGTCTCCGGCAAATTGCCGCTCAGACGCTGTTCCCGCCATTCCACCATGGCCCGCTTGAGCAGGCGGTAAAAAGCGGCGACCGGCGCACCGGGCTCCGGCATTTGATCCGGGTAGGCGCTGAGATAGGCATCCACCAGGGCATGAAACTGGAATTCATTGAGGCCAGGCTGCCGGTCGGTGGGCAGGTCCTGCCCCAACCCTTCGCAAATACCGGCGCCGGTTTCCACGTGACGCACCAGATCGCCACTGATCAGAGCATCGAAGCGCAGGCCCCGCTCGCGGAAATACTCACCCAGCCAGCGGGACTGCTGGTGTCCCAGATCAGAGAGCTTGTCGTAGTTCGCCGCGCCGAAGGACGCCTGACCATGCCGGATGAGATAGAAACGGGCCATGTAACGACTCTGCCTGTGAACAAATGATGGTCACAGCCTAGAACAGGGGGGAAAGTTAGTGAAATTGATATTTTGAATTCCAGCGCATTAGTTTGATGCATGAAGATTTGGGCATCCGGTTTTTTTTCCTGTTGCGGAACGAAACCGAATTCCGATATTTTCCCTAGCCCTGCCCCCTACAAATGATGCCAACCGGGAGACCGAAATGAGTTCACTGGAGCTGAAAAGCGGCCACATCCGCGTTACCGAGCACGACGCCCTGATACAGGTCACCCTGGATCGCGCCGACAAGCTGAACGCGCTCACCGCCGAAATGTACCGGGATCTGGCCCGCGCCGTGGACCATTTCCGTGACCGTGATGACCTCAACGCCCTGTTGATCGACGGCGACGGCCGCTCCTTCTGTGCCGGCAACGACATCGGTGATTTTCTCAACGCCGACCCGGAATCCCGCAAGAACGGCAAGATCAGCCCGGCCATGGAGGTGGTGCATCGCCTTATCGACCTGGACAAGCCCGTGCTGGCCGCCGTCCAAGGCAACTGCACCGGTATCGGCACGACCCTGCTGCTGCATTGCGACCTGGTAATGGCCGCCGACAGCGCCCGTTTCTATACCGCCTTCATTAATCTGGGCCTGGTGCCGGAGGCCGGTTCCAGCCTGATTCTCCCAGGCCTGTTGGGTCGTCAGAACGCCAATCGTCTCCTCATCGCCGGCGACACCCTGACCGCCGAGGAAGCCGAACGCATGGGCCTGATCGCTTACCGGGTGAGTGATGAGGAACTGCGCGAGCGCGCGCTGGAACTGGGCAAGAAGGTAGCGGCCAAACCGCCGCAAGCAATGCAGTACACCAAGCAACTGACCCGCCACGGCGCCGACGCCATCCGTGAACAGATCAAACGGGAAACCGTGCTGTTCGCCGACCGTCTGTTCAGCGACGAAACCCGCGCCATTTTTGACCGGTTCCTGAATAAGTAAGGCAGGCACGACGGCACCTTCCCATTCGCGGCCAAGGCCGCTTCTTCCCACAGGGACACACTAAGGAGTCGCCGTGGGAAGCGGCCTTGGCCGCGGAGTCAGCAGGCTATCCCTTACCCGGCACCACGACGCCGGCCAGGGCCACCCGCACCACTTCCTCGACAACCTCGTCCCTCGCCCCCGGCCCGCTTTCCCGGCGCGGCTGGTACCAATTGATCACCGAGTTGAGCGCTCCGAACAGGGGCTTGATGGCAATGCGTGGCTGCTCCGCCCGTAATTTGCCTTCACCGATGCCCTGCTCCAACACCTCCAGGAACATTTGTTCATAACGGCGGCGGCGATTCTGCAGACGGGTCAGCTGGGCTCGCTGGGCTCGGGTGGTGCTGATGCGCAAATGCATTTGCACGCCTTCGGCCACCGCGCGCTGATAATGCTGGGTCTGAATCAGGGAATGAACGTGGGCCGCACTCATGGCCCGCAGTTTGCTCACGGCGTCATCCGTGCCCTCGGACAAGGGCTCCACGGCCTTGAACAGCGCATCCATGCCGATCTGATGGATCTCGAAGAACAGATCCGCTTTAGAGGAGAAGTAGTGATACACCATGCCTTTGGTGGCGCCCAGGCGACTGGCGATGTCATCAATGCTGGTGGCGTTGAAGCCACGATCCATGAAGCAGCGCGCGGAGGCATCCAGGATGGTATCGCGAGGGCTCGCGGTGAGGTCGATGTCCGTCATGGTTCTGGTTATTCCCTATTGGGGCTTTGGAAAGGCCTCATTCTGCCACAGCCGGTGAGGACCGACATATTATTGGCGAAAACGGACATTATGACCTATTCGTTCCAATCTTTGCATTGGCCTAAGGTCTACGCTCACTTGGCGTTGAAGCCTTTAAATACGCCCTCCCGCCTCCATCGGGCGGCATGTCGCTTTTCACCAATGACACAACTGCCTTTGCCAATGGCGTTTTTCACACTGGACGCTCCACACCCCGCCTCACATACTTCCGGCCGTGTCCATAAATGAAAAACTATTTCAAAAGAGGAGGTGGACGGTGTCGGACCTTGAACAGTTCCGCGCGGAAACCCGGGAGTGGTTGCAAGCCAACTGTCCCGAAGAAATGCGCCAACCCGTACGCGGCCCCGAGGACCACTGCTGGGGCGGTCGCAAATGGCAATTCCAATCCGACGCCCAGCGTGTCTGGATGGAGCGGATGGCCGAGAAAGGCTGGACCGCGCCACAATGGCCGCAGGAATATGGCGGCGGTGGTCTGACGCCGGAACAGGCGGCGATCCTCGATGAAGAAATGAAGCGCATCAATGCGCGTACGCCGGTGAGCAACTTTGGTTTCTGGATGCTCGGCCCGGCGCTGCTGAAGTTCGGCAGCGACGAACTCAAGCGCAAACATCTGCCGCCGATCTGCCGCGGCGAAATCCGCTGGTGCCAGGGCTATTCCGAGCCGAATGCCGGTTCCGACCTGGCCAGCCTGCAAACCCGCGCCGAAGACAAAGGCGACCATTTCCTGGTCAATGGCCAGAAGATCTGGACCTCCTACGCGGATAAGGCGGACTGGATTTTCTGCCTGGTGCGCACCGACCCCAACGCCACCAAGCACAACGGCATTTCCTTTGTGCTGTTCGACATGGAAACCCCGGGCGTGACCACTCGTCCGATCGAGCTGATCTCCGGCGAGTCCCCGTTCTGCGAAACCTTCTTTGATGATGTCAAAGTAGAAAAAGATGCCGTGGTCGGTGAGCTGAACCGTGGCTGGGACGTGGCCAAGTATCTGCTGACCCATGAGCGCAACAACATCGGCGGCGAGCCGCCGGGCTACCTGAAAGGCCGTGCCCTGGGGCCGCTGGCCGCCGAGCATGTGGGCACCGAGAACGGCAAACTGGCGGATAGCGCCCTGCGCGCCGACATCGCCCGGCTGGAAACCGACCACATGGCATTCCGCGCCCTGGTCGCCAAGGTACGCGCCGAAGCGGAAGCCGGCGAAGGAGTGGGTGCCTTGTCCGCGGTACTTAAATACTACGGCACCGAGCTCAACAAACGCCGCTATGAGCTGATGATGGACGCCATGGGCGCCGAAGGCCTGGAATGGGAAAGCGAGCGCACCCAGGGCGGCATGTTCGCCAGTGAGTGGCTGCGTTCCAAGGGCAACTCCATCGAAGGCGGTACCTCCGAAGTGATGCTGGGCATCGTTTCCAAACGGGTACTGGGTCTGCCGGACGCTTAAGGAGCCCTTTTCTGGGAGTAAAGAATATGAGACTGAACGACGAACAACAGATGCTCCAGGACTCCGTGGCCCGGCTGATGGCCGACAAGGGCCCGGTGTCCCGCCTGCGCGAACTGCGTGACAGCCGCGACGAGAAAGGCTATGACCAGCCACTGTGGCAGGCCATGGTGGAAGCGGGTCTGACCGGCATTCTGGTACCCGAGGAACACGGCGGCATCGCCTTTGGCCTGGTCGGCGCCGGCCTGGTGGCCCAGGAAATCGGCCGTAATCTCTCGGTGACCCCGTTCCTGTCCACCGCGGTATTGGGCGCCACCGCTCTGAGCACCGGCGCCACCGCCGAGCAGCAAAGCCAATGGCTGCCGGCCATCGCCGAAGGCACCGCGCTGGTGGCCCTGGCCGTGGACGAAGGCGCCAAGCATCGCCCCGACAACCTGAGCACCCGCTATGAAGGTGGCAAGATCAGCGGCGACAAACTGCTGGTTCTGGACGGCCACGTGGCCGACCTGCTGCTGGTCGCCGCCACCGACGGCAGCGGCAGCGCCCTCTATCTGGTGGACCCGAAGGCATCCGGCGTCACCATCGAGCGGACCATCATGGTCGACAGCCGTAACGCCGCCCGCATCCGCTTCGATAATGTTGACGCCGAACCCATGGCCGATGGCGCCGCCGCTCTGCAGACCGCTCTGCGCGCCGGCCGCGCGGTGCTGGCCGCGGAACTGGCGGGTCTGTCCCGAGAGGTGTTCGAACGCACTCTGGGCTACCTGAAAGAGCGCAAGCAATTCGGCCGCCTGATCGGTACTTTCCAGGCATTGCAGCATCGTGCCGCGCAGTTGATGATCGATGTCACCATGACCGAAGCGCTGGCGCTTCAGGCCCTGGATGCCTGCGACAACAACGCCGACGATGCCGATGCCCAGGTGTTCGCCGCCAAGGGCAAAGCCGCCCGCACCGCCCTGCTGGCCGGTCAGGAAGGCGTGCAGATGCATGGCGGTATCGGCATGACCGACGAATTCGATATCGGCTTCTTCCTCAAGCGTGCCCGCGCCGGTGGCGAAACCCTCGGTGACGCCAACTTCTGCGCTGACCGCTTCGCCACACTCGGCGGTTATTGAACCCGCACGGGAGCGGGCACGCCCGCTCCTCCAGTGACGATCAGGAGACAATAATATGTTCAACAACAAACTCAGCGTCGAACAACTGCGGGCCAAGGTAGGCGAGGATCTGGGCACTTCCCGCTGGTTCCCGGTATCCCAGGAACGCATCGATCAATTCGCCGACCTCACCGAGGATCCGCAGTGGATCCACATCGACCCGGAGCGGGCTGCCAAGGAAACACCTTTCGGCGGCACCATCGCCCACGGCTTCCTGAGCCTGTCCCTGCTTTCCGCCATGGCCATGGACGTGGTGCCCGGTGTACAAGGCACGGTGATGGGCATCAACTACGGGTTCGACAAGATTCGTTTTCTCAACCCGGTACGCTCCGGCTCTCAGGTGCGCGGCCACTTCAAGCTGGCCCAGGTGGAACCCCGGGGCGACAACCAGCTGTTGATCCGCTATGCCATTTCCGTGGAGATCGAAGGCGTGGACAAGCCCGCCATCGCCTGCGAATGGCTGAGCCTGGTGGTATTGGGTTAAGCACCGCGGTTGACCCGGTGCGCGAGGAACAATCAGGAGAACATCAATGAGCATTAATTTCGAAGGCCGGGTGGCAATCGTCACCGGTGCCGCCAACGGCCTGGGCCGATCCCACGCTCTGGAACTGGCCCGGCTGGGCGCCAAGGTGGTGGTCAATGATTTCGGCGGTGCCCGCGACGGCACTGGTGGCTCCAGCGAGGCCGCGGAAAAAGTCGTGGCGGAAATCATCGAAGCCGGCGGTGAAGCCATTGCCAACGGTGCCGACGTATCCAATCAGGAACAGGTGCAGGCCATGGTCCAGCAGACCCTGGATCAATGGGGCCGCATCGACATCCTGGTCAACAACGCCGGTATCCTGCGCGACAAAAGCTTCGCCAAAATGGAGATGAGCGACTGGGACAAGGTGATCGCCGTGCACCTTACCGGCTCCGCCATCTGCACCCGCGCCGTCTGGCCGGTGATGCGTGAACAAGGCTACGGCCGCGTGATCATGACCACGTCCACCTCCGGTCTGTATGGCAACTTCGGCCAGACCAACTACGGCGCCGCCAAGATGGGCGTGGCCGGAATGATGAACACCCTCTGTCTGGAAGGCGAGAAGTACGATATCAAGATCAACTGCGTGGCTCCCACCGCCGCCACCCGCATGACCGAGGATCTGATGCCCAAGGAAGTGCTGGCTCTGCTGGAACCCAGCGAGATCACTCCCGCGGTACTGTTCCTGGCCAGCGATCAGGCCCCCAACCGTCGCATCCTGCTGGCCGGCGCCGGCTGCTACGCCACCGTGCGTCTGATGGAGAGTGAAGGTATCTATCTGCAGGAAGGCGAGCGCACGCCGGACGCCATCGCCGCCCATTTCGAGGAACTCGCAGACATGAGCAACGCCCGTGAAATGCACAACGGCGGCGAACATGTCTCCAAGATCCTGACCAAAGCCGCCCAGGCCAAAGGCATTAAACTGGGCTAACCTGAACCCCCTTTTATTTGAGCAACGAGGCCCATCATGAGAGAAGCTGTCATTGTTTCCACCGCCCGCACCCCCATCGGCAAAGCCTACCGGGGTGCCTTCAACGATACCCAGGGCCAGGCGCTGGGTGCCCATGCCATCAAGCACGCCGTGGAGCGTGCCAAGATCGATCCGGAAACCATCCAGGACGTGATCATGGGCGCTGCCCTGCAGCAGGGCAGCACCGGCGGTAACGTGGCTCGCCAGGCCGCTCTGCGCGCTGGTCTGCCGACTTCCGTTTCCGCCATGACCATGGACCGTCAGTGTTCCTCCGGCCTGATGTCCATCGCCACCGCGGCCAAGCAAATCATGGTCGACAACATGGACGTGGCCGTGGCGGGTGGTCTGGAGTCCATCTCCCTGGTACAGAACGACAAGCAGAACCGCTACCGCGCCGCGGATCCGTGGCTGAAGGAACACCGCCCGGACATCTACATGTCCATGCTGGAAACCGCTGAAATCGTCGCCGATCGCTACAACGTTTCCCGGGAAGCTCAGGACGAGTACGCCTATCAGTCCCAGATGCGTACCGCCGCCGCTCAGGAAGCCGGTAAATTCGACGACGAAATCGTACCCATGACCACCATCATGAAGGTCATGAACAAGGAAACCAAAGAAGTTTCCGACCAGGAAGTGACTTTGTCCAAGGACGAAGGCAACCGTCCGCAAACCAAACTCGAAGACCTGCAGAAACTGCAGCCGGTGTTCAAGGATGGCCAGCAGGTGAGCGAAGGCCGTTTCATCACCGCCGGTAACGCCTCCCAGCTGTCCGACGGCGCCAGCGCCAGCGTGCTGATGGAAGCCAAGGAAGCCGAGCGCCTGGGCCTGCAGCCGCTGGGTGCCTACCGCGGCATGGCCGTGGCCGGCTGTGATCCGAACGAAATGGGCATTGGTCCGGTGTTCGCCGTTCCCAAACTGCTGCAGCGCTTCGGTCTGAAAATCGATGACATCGGCCTGTGGGAACTGAACGAAGCCTTCGCCAGCCAGTGTCTGTATTGCCGTGACGAGCTGGGCATCGACCCGGAGAAATACAACGTCAACGGCGGCGCCATTTCCATCGGCCACCCCTACGGCATGTCCGGTGCCCGCATGGTCGGCCACGCGCTGATCGAAGGTAAGCGTCGCGGCGTGAAATACGTGGTGGTGAGCATGTGCATCGGCGGCGGCATGGGTGGCGCCGGTCTGTTCGAAGTATTCTGATCACGCCCCCGCGATACTCTTCCGGCGGTCTTCCCCGGCCGCCGGATTCCCGGTTTTACCGCACCAGCCTGGACGGCCTCCCAACCGGCCGTCCGCGTTGGCCGTGCCCTACCCTCTCCTGGGTACCCTTCCCCGGGCACGACCACATCATGAGGGCCGCTGGTGCGGTTTTTTTATGGCCGCCAATACATTCTCCAGAGAGCTACGAAGCCGCTGTGGGAGCTTGCCTGCAAGCGAACAAAACCCTTCGCTTGCAGGCAGGCTCCCACAGTGGTGTTGTCGTCAGGGCCGGGCCCGTAAACGGTGTTTTCGGCGAGTCAGCAAGAGGGCATCACGTGGTCGCAAGTGCCGGCCGTGCCACAATCCTGGTCTTGACCACCGCCATAAGAATAAGCCCCGCCAGCAGCCAGAACCCCGCCACCAGGTAGAGCGAGGCGTTGGGCGTACCCGTGGCGGTGTTGACGAAAGCCACCACCGAGGGCATGACGGCAGGCCCCAGATTACCCAGGCTGCTGACCAGCGCGATGCCGCCGGCCGCGATCTTCTTGGGAATGACCTCACTGGTGGCGGCGAAGAACAGCGGCGTGGCTGACGACTGGCCAACAGTGAGAATGACCAGACCGAGGAGGGACAACACCAGCGTGCCTTGAGTGAAGACGAGAACCACCGCGCCAATGGCACACAGGGAGCAGCAGAACATGAAATGCCGGCGCCGTTCGTTATGCCTGTCGGAGCTGCGCCCGATCAACACCATGGCGAAGATGGTGACCGCGGGGGCGATGGACGAGAGCAACCCGACGGTGAATACATCCTTCACGCCCCAGCTCTTGATCAGTGTCGGCGCCCAGAACACCATTACATAAGTGGCGCCCAGAACCAGAAAGTACACAAGCGACATTACCCAGACTTTGGGGCTGGCAAGCAGTGCGCCGAATGAACCGTGCGAGGTTCCCCGGCCGGCCAGTGCCTCGTCATCGTCAAGCAGTTGGCGCAGACGGGTCTTTTCATCAGCGGACAACCAGTTGGCGTCTTCCGGTTTGTCCTTGAGATAAAAGAAGGCAAAGAGCCCCAGGAAGGTAGCGGGCAGGCCCTGGACAACGAACAGCCATTGCCAGCCACGGTAGCCCATCAGACCGTCCATGTACTTCATGATGGCGCCCGACATTGGACCGGCAAGGAGATAGGCGATGGTGGCGCCGGTCATGAAGAGGGCGATCGCCTTGCCGCGCCGGGGTCCTGGGTACCAGTAGGTAAGATACAGAATGATGCCGGGGAAGAAGCCGGCTTCAAACGCACCGAGCAGGAAGCGCAGGATATAAAATACCGTCGTCGACTGAACGAACATCATGGCGGAAGCGACCAGACCCCAGCAGAACATGATACGCAGCAAGGTCTTGCGCGCGCCGATTCTCTCCAGGATCAGATTGCTGGGTACTTCGAACAGCAAATAGCCGATAAAGAACACGCCCGCGCCGAAGGCGTAGGCGGCGTCACTGAATGGCAGCGTCTCTCGCATCTGCAGTTGCGCAAAACCGATATTGACGCGGTCGAGAAAAGCAATGATGTAGCACACGATCAGCAGTGGCAGCAACCGCCAGCTGATCTTGGAAAACAACGCCTCGTCCTGTGGATCGTACTGAACGGCCGCCGCTTTCCGCTCTGGAGCGTAGTGAGCCATGACAGGTCTCCCTTTTTTGTTCTTTCGTTTTTTCGTTATTGGAATGCTCGACAGGCGTCACACGGCGACACGGCGCCGGGCTTCTTCATCGACCAGATCTTTCTTCGACAGCTTGCCCACGGCGGTCTTGGGCAGCGCTTCGCGGATCTCCAGACCCTGCACCATCTCGTGCTTGCCCAGCTTGTCCTTGAGGAACGCCTGCAGCTGCTCCAGCGTGAAAGGACTGGCGCCATGCTTGAGCGTGATGAAGGCCTTGGGGGACTGGCCCCGGTACTGGTCCGGTACGCCGATGACGGCCACCTCGGCTACCTCGGGGTGTTGATAGATGGCTTCCTCGAGCACACGCGGATAGACGTTGTAGCCGCTGCACAACAGCATGTCCTTGCAGCGATCAACGATGAAAACGAAGCCGTCCTCGTCCATGTAGCCGATGTCGCCGGTGCGGAAGAAGCCATCGAAAGTAGTGCTCTCGGCGGTGGCCTCGGGCTTGTTCCAGTAGCCCTTCATCACATTGGGACCCTGGATGCAGATCTCGCCTTTCTCGCCCAGGGGCACGTAGTGTGTCGGATCGTCCAGATCCAGCATTTTTATCGTTACGCCAGGATGTGGAATGCCGCAGGAGCCGGCCTTGCGCTTGCCTGGAATGGGAGAGAAGGTGCCGGTCGGCGAGGTCTCGGTCATGCCCCATCCTTCCGCTAGCCAGGTACCGGTGATGGCATTGAAGCGATTGCCCACCTCCACCGGCAGCGGCGCTCCACCCGAATTGCACATCTTGAGCGTACGCAGGTCATACCGGGCGGCATCGGGATCGTTGATGACGGCGGTGAACATGGTCGGCACGCCGCAAAAGAAAGTGAGCTTCTTGTCGGTGATGTCACGCAGAGCGGCTTTCGCGTCAAAGCGCACATGCTGCACGATCTCGGCGGCGAGACGCACGGCCAGCAACAGATTGACGGTAAGCGCGTAGATATGAAAAGGCGGCAGCACCGCGAGCACGCGTTCCTTGCCCATCTCGAACATCGGCGGCGTGCCCAGTCCGGTGGTCACCACCTGCTCAACGGCCGAGGACAGATTGCCGTGTGTAAGCATCGCCCCCTTGGGCAGCCCCGTCGTACCACCGGTGTACTGCAGAACAGCCAGGGTCTCGCGGGGATCGTCAATAACGTGGGCCCGGTACTGCCCGTCATTATCAACGAGCTCGGCAAAGCGCATATGCCAGTCATCGGCGGGGATCGCCACCGTCTCGCCCCTGGCGGCCATTTCCACGGCCACCTGCTCGGGAGCGCCCGACATCTCGGCCAGGTTGCCGACGATGAGTTTTTTCAGTCGCGTTGCGCCCACCATGGTCGCCATTCGTGGGTACAGAGCGGCCATGTCCAAAGTGAAGAGGAAATCGGTCTGGCTGTCCTCGATCTTGTGCTTGAGCACGTTTTCGGCGTCAAGCGGCGAGTAGTTCACCACCGTGCCGCCGGCTTGCAGTACGCCGAACAGGCAGGCCAGATAATGCGGTGTATTGGGCAGGAACAGGCCAACATGAACGCCCGGCCCGACACCGAGCTTCTGCAGCCCGGCGGCCACGCGATCGGTCAACGCGCCGAGCTCCCGGTAGTTCATGTTTCGCCCCATGAAATCGACCGCGGATTGCTCCGGGTGATTGGTCACCGAATCGGTCAGGATCCGCTGCACCGGTTTAGGCAGGATTTCGGCGTCCCAACGCACACCCGCGGGGTAGGACTTCAGCCAGGGTTGGTTATTCATTGTATGTCTCCCGAAAAAAAACGCCTGCACGCGCTCCATGGGTAGCGTGTCTTTGCGTCAAGGAAAAGCCGGCGGATACCGAAAGCGTTCGAGGCGAACCTTCATCGGCAAGGTGAACTTGTAGGGATGCGGGAAGACCATCCGCATCGTCTTTTCCTGACGCTCATCCATCTTTTCGCGCGCCTGGAGGTCTGAAAAGGTGCGAATAGCCGGTCTGCCGGTGAGTTCAGGTCAGATGCGCGGCAAGCAGGTTTTTTTCGTGGAGAGCGGTAAGGCGGTTCAGCCTCTTCGTTGAGGACAATCTCTTTTTTCTGAACCGTGACAAAAAAACCCGTCCGGAGGACGGGTCAGCTCATTGCTCAATGGAATGCGTAAAGAGTAGCGATGGCGGCCAGGGCCGCCATCGGAGTTCACACTTCGAGCCACTCCTTGCGGGTCGTATCGTCGGCGCGCAGTTCTTCCGGCGTGCCCTCGAAGACGATCTGGCCATGGCCCATTACCAGCACCCGGTGCGAAATATCCATGGCGATGGAGAGCTTCTGTTCCACCAGCAGAATGGACACACCGGCGTTGGCGATATCACTGATCAGCTCACCAATCTGTTTGACGATCAGCGGCGCCAGCCCTTCGGTGGGTTCATCGATCATCATCAGTTCCGGGTCGCCCATCAGGGTCCGGCACATGGTCAGCATCTGCTTCTCCCCGCCGGAGAGTACACCGGCCGGAGAATCCGCGCGGCGGGCCAGATTGGGGAACATGTCCAGCATTTGCTGGACCTTCCATTTACCCGGCTTTCTCGGGTTCTTGATGCCCAGTTCCAGGTTCTGGCGCACGGTCAGGGTGGGAAAAATATCCCGGTCTTCCGGCACATACCCCAACCCGCGCCGGGCGATGGCATGGCTGGGTAGTCCGGCGATTTCCTTGCCACGGAAACGAATCGATCCCTGCGGCGGCACTTCGCCCATGATCGACTTCACCGTGGTGGAGCGCCCCACCCCGTTACGTCCCAGCAGCGAAACCACTTCGCCTTCTTCAAGGTGGAAGTTCACCCCATTGAGAATGTGACTTTTGCCGTAGTAGGCGTGTAAATCCTTCACTTCCAGCATCACGCCGCCTCCTCACCGAGATAAGCTTCCCGCACCTTCGGATTATTGCGAATATCCTCCGGCTTGCCGGTGGCGATGATCTTGCCGTACACCAGTACCGAAATACGGTCGGCCAGCTCGAACACCACTCCCATATCATGCTCCACGATCATCAGGGTCCGGCCTTCGGCCACCTGACGAATCAGCTTGATGGCCTGGGCGGTCTCGGTGTTGCTCATGCCCGCGGTGGGCTCATCCAGCAGCACCACCGGCGCGTCGCAAGCGATGGTCATGCCGATCTCCAGGGCACGCTGGCTGGCATACGGCAAGGAGCCAGCCGGTACATCACGTAGTGCCTGCAAACCGATCATTTCCAATACTTCCTCGGCACGCCGGTTGGCTTCACGCACCCGCGCCGCCGAACGCCAGAACACGTAGCCAGCTCGACTTTGCTTGAAGCAGGCGCAGCGCAGGTTCTCGAACACACTGAGATTGCCGAACACATTGCTGACCTGGAAGGAACGGGACAGCCCCCGTTGCTGGATCTTCTCCGGCGACAGGCCGTCAATGCGTTCACCGTACAGCTGGATTTCCCCGCTGGTCGGAGGAAAAGCGCCGGAAAGCAGATTGAAGAACGTGGATTTGCCGGCCCCGTTGGGGCCGATCACAGCGTGCACCTCGTTCTTTTCCACTACCAGGTCCACGCCACAGATGACTTCCGCGAGGCCGAACTGCTTCTTCAGCCCCTTGATGTTCAAGGCGCTCATGCGTTCACCTCCCGATTTTTCCTGGTCGCCCGCATTACCAGCACACCGACCACCAGGGCCGCCACACCGGCCAGCCAGCCAGTGGCACCACCGGCCTGGAACTGGATGCCGAAGACGTTCACGGTATCGCCGCCACCATGACCGGCGAACAGCATTTCGATGACGATAATCAGGCCCAGGGCGATCAACAACACCGCCACGGCGCCTCCAAACCAGCCAGGCAAACGCCGTGCCAGACTGCCTTCGCGATAAGCGGCACGGATATGCTCAAGACCTCCCGCCAAACCGCGCGGAGCGAACATCACGATGGACAGGAAGATCAGCCCCACATACAAAATGGAGGCGTCCGAATAGTCGCTCAACAGCGAGTTCATCAGCGTCACCAGCACCGCGCCAACGATCGGGCCATAAAACACACCCAGACCACCCACCGCGGCCATCAGCAACGCCAGACCCGAGGGAATCAAGCCCAGCGATTCCGGCGTGATGATCTCGTAGTTCACCGCCGCCATGCCGCCGGCCAGACCACCAAAGGAACCGGATGCGATGAAGACCAGAAAGCGGATATTACGCGGCTGGTAACCGATGAATTGCAAACGGTCGGCGTTGTCCCGCACGGCGTTGGACATACGCCCCAGAGGCGTGCGAGTGAACGCCCACATGGCCAATACGCCGGCGAAGGTCCAGAACGCGATGAACCAATACACGTCCGCCGCCTGCGCCAGCTCCAAGCCAAACCATTGCGGCCCGACCATGCGGTTGCCATAGATGCCCGCTTCGCCACCGAACACGGAAGGGAACATCTGGCCAGCGGCGGCGATCATCTCGCCGAGCCCGAGCGTGATCATGGCGAAGGCGGTACCGGCGCGACGGCAGAACGGCCAACCCAACACCAGCGCCACCAGGCCGCCACCGATCATGCCGATCAGCGGCATGGCAACCACCGGCACATGGGCCCAGAAGCCCTCGCCGGCATAGGAGGCGTCGTCGATGGCGATCATCGCGTGCATGGCGGCGTAGCTGCCCAGGCCGAAGAACACCGCATGGCCAAAGGACAGCATGCCGCCCTGGCCCAACAGCATGTTGTACGACAGAGCGAAAACGATATTGATGCCAATGGCGTTCATCAGCGTGAAGCTGAAGCCATCGGTAAAGATGAAAGGCAGGATCAACAGCACCGCGGCGAATACCAGCCACGGCACCAGCCCGCGCAGAGCAAAACGTTGATTGGAGCGGATCATGGTAGCAGTCATGTCGTCACTCATGGTTCAAGCTCCCCCATCAGACCACGGGGCCGGAAGATCAGCATCAGCACCAGCAGAATGAAAGGTGTCATCGGAGCCAGGTTAGCCAGGGTGATGCGCGCCACTTCGCCGTACGGGTCGATCTGCAATCCGAAAATACCGAGGATGTCGGCCACGGAAGCGTCGATGGCCACGAAGAAGGTCTGCAACAGACCGATCAGCAGAGAGGCATAGAACGCACCGGGCAACGAGCCCATGCCGCCGACCACCACCACCACGAATACAATCGGTCCCAGCGTGGCCGCCATGCCTGGCTCCGTGGCCAGCAGAGGACCACCGATAACACCGGCAAGTCCGGCCAGCGCACAGCCGAAGCCAAACACCAACATGAACAGCCGCGGTACGTTATGGCCCAGATGTCCGACCATGGCGCCATGGGTAAGAGCGGCACGGATCATCATGCCGACCCGGGTTTTCTTCAGCAGATACCAGAGCGCAATGAACATCAGAATGGAAATCAGGATAACCACGCCACGGAAAATGGAGTAGTCGGTACCGAACAGGGTGAACAGGGGCTCGCGCAAATAGTCCGGCTCCCGGTATGGCACCGCCACCGTGCCCCAGGTGAGTTGCACCAGTTCGTCGATGACATAGGCCAGACCAAAGGTAAACAACAACTCCGCCACGTGACCGTTGGCGTGCACCCGGCGCAGACCGAAGCGCTCCACCAGGCTGCCTACCACGCCCACCAGAATGGGAGCCAGGATCAGAGCCGGCCAGAACCCGGTGTGCATGCCCAGGGTGTAGGCAAAATAGGCGCCCAGCATATAGAAGCTGGCATGGGCGAAGTTAAGCACCCCCATCATGGAGAAGATCAGGGTGAGGCCACTGGACAGCATGAACAGCAAAAGACCGTACAAAATACCGTTCAGCAGGGAAAAGAGGATAATTTCGAGCATGAGCAGGCTCCCGGGGCAGCGGAATCTCCGCTGCCCTTACTGCATCAACAAGGAGTCATGGCCGCCTTTAGTTGGGACGGCGCATGCGGCAAGTGGTGGGCAGGGTCACGTCGTCACGAGCAATCTCCGCGACCTTGTGGAAGTTGTAGTCCGTGCCTTCCGCGCCGTACTTCATGCCGTCTTTCATTACGGAAATGAACATCGGCAACTGAATCTGGTGATCCTCGGCCCGCATGGTCACTTCGCCGGTGGGAGTTTCGATGCTCAGACCTTCCAGTGCCTTGGCCAGGTCCTTCGGATCAGTGGAGCCGGCTTTGTCAGCGGCGGCCTTGAGCATGTCGAGCATGGTGCTCAGACGCAGATAGTAGAAATCCCAACCGGTTTTTTCATACATCTCCACTTGCTTCTTGGCCATCTCCGGATCTTCGAAATCACCGTAGTACTCGTTGATCTGATAGATGCGGTCCACGCCCTTGTCACCCAGTTGGGTCACCACGCCGGAGCTGGCACCGTAATAGGTGTAGAACGGCGCTTTCAGACCGAATTCGGCGGCCGCTTTCACCAGCAAGGTGATGTCCTGCCCCCAGTTGCCAGAAATCACCGCGTCGGCGCCGGAAGCCTGGATCTTGGACACATACGGAGTGAAGTCCTTGACCTTGGCCAGAGGATGGAAGTCATTGCCGACGATTTCGATATCCGGACGCTTCTGCTTCAGCATTTCCTGGGCGGACTTGGAAACCGCGTGGCCGAAGCTGTAGTCCTGGTTGATCAGATAGACTTTGTGGATATCTTTATTGCTGGCGATGTAGTTGGTCAACGCGTTCATCTTCATGTCCGCGTTGGCATCGAAACGGAAATGCCAGTAAGAGCAGCGCTCATTGGTGAACGCCGGATCCACCGCCGCGTAGTTCAGATACAACACTTCCTTGCCCGGGTTACGGCGGTTGTGTTTCTCCACGGAAGTAATCAGCGCGGATGCGACGGAGGAACCGTTACCCTGGGTCACCAGTTGGATGCCATCGTTGATGGCCTTCTGCAACTGTACCAGGCTTTCCTGCGGGTTGACCTTGTTGTCCAGGCCGACGATTTCCAGTTTGGCGCCATTCAGGCCGCCATTGGCGTTGATACGTTCAGCTTCTAGTTTGAGGTGCTCGAACGCCGGCTGGCCGGCGGCGGCCATGGGACCGGTGAGCGGGTCGATCAAAGCGAGTTTCACTGTCTCCGCGGCGCTGGCGGCGGTACCAGCCAGCAGCAAGGAGGCGGTGACGAGGGTACGAACGGACTTCAACATTTAGGCTCTCCACTTTGTTGTTGTTTTGCCGTTTTATTTCATCGCCGCGGGCACGCGACGATCCACTTTCGTGGAACATCCTTCCGTTTCACAGGCCAGGGATATTCCTTTGATGATGCCAAAGAGGCATTCAATGTTATTTCCACGTTACCACCAGGAGCGGCGGACGCGGCCATGCCGTTAAGTATGTTCCTAAGTTTTTTTACCTGTCCAGCCCCATCTTGCGTCCAATTTAAGAACACTAAGTTGCTGTTTTTCCTTCATCTTTCTTCTATTTCCGCCACTAGTTGTAAAGTAATGTGCCAGCCTCCGTCCACCACCAAAACCGATAGAAATACGGTGAAAACCGTCATCCTTGAGTCCTTACTGACCTATTTCCACATATGACTGTCCGGTCATAAAAAGCGGCGGCAAAAGACCAACGGTTTTTCCGCACGAAGCCCTTCACGTTTCGGCGCATTTACCGTCTTTACACGGCATTCCGGTCTCGATTTTGGCCATGTGTTACCATTCTTCCCATAAACAGTAACGGCACTTGCCGCACTCAACTCCTGTTTTGTTTTTTGTAGCACTGTCGTACCACGCCACGCTGCTTTCCGTTTACCTGCCCTCCCTCTCCACTCCCCCTGGCTCGTTACTAAAAGTAACATCGACAGAAAAAAGGTATACACGACAGCCACACCCTTCTCTTTTTGTCTGCTTTTTAATCAAAAATACCCCAAATAGATCAATTTTCGATCAAAACAACTTACTTGTCCTTGTTGACCCTTCCGCCAGTGAGAGGTTGAATGCGCCCTCCCGGCGATTTTCAAAACACTGATTCACAAAATCGTCGGGAACGATTTTGGACGTCGCCTGCGACGGCCCGAAGGGTGACCGCCATGGACGGTGGTCACACAAAATCGTCGGGAACGATTTTGGACATCGCTTTAGCGATGGTCCGGAGGATGGCCACCAGGGACGGTGGTCACACAAAAGATCATTCCGCTACGGACCAGCGGCCAAACCAAAAGAACAACACCTGCCTGCTCCATTTTCGGCGCCATGGGGTACTGCCGGCCTTGCCGGACCACTCCCGCCGATATGGCCAGCCCCGATACCTTTTCCGGCACCGGTCCCACTCCGAAGGATCCTTGCACACGGTGCGGACGGTGACGTCGTCCGGTTTTCACCGTTGGTCGGAACAGACCGATTTGTCGTGACGCACAGAGAAAAACAGCAACGATCGGAGGCCGTTCGAACGGCCCCAGTGGAGAGCGAAATACAATGAGGATAAAAGTCCTGGCCGGGGTGGCCTGCACCCTCGGCACCCTGCCCCTGTGTATACCGGCCTGGGCCGGCGAAAACCAACTGAGCGAGGACGCCAGCGTCGCCTGGACGGTGAAGGGCGCCCTCGGTACCGCCATGCGGGTGCAGTCCGCCAACAAAGATCTGCTATTCGCGCCGGACGTGCCCGGTGGCGGCCAAACCAATTCGGCGGTGGCCGATGACGGCAACATGAATTATGACGCCGGTGATCTGGTCAATGGCGTGGCGCAGCTGTTCGGCCGCTTTGATTTCAAGTACCAGAATTATGGCGCGGTGATCAGCGCCAAGGCCTGGTACGACTATGTCCTCAAGGAACAGGATGTTGCCCATGGTCATTTCCCCAACGACTATCAGCCGGATACACCGCTCGACGACGACGACTTCGACCGGCGCGCCCGGTTTTCCGGCGGCAACCTTCAGGAAGCTTACGTTTACGGCAACTTCGAGGTGAACGGCCGGCCGTTGTCGGTAAAGATCGGGGATCAGTTCCTGCTGTGGGGCCGCAGCCTGTATTCCCGCGGCTCACTGTCGTCTTTGAACGCGGTGGATCTGGCCGCATTGCATCGGCCGGGTTCCGGTTATCAGGAATATCTGATTCCCTCTGGCATGGTGAGCCTGGAATTCAGTCCGTTCGAGCACCTTTCCGCCAAGGCGTTCTACCAATATGACTGGGAGAAAGCCGTGCTGGATGGCTGCGGGACTTTTTACTCCTCCCTGGACAACACCGCCATTGGCTGCAACGGCACCTTCTCCGGCAGCACCCCACTACCGAGCCAGGACGCCAAGGAACAGGGCCTGTACTTCGTGCGGGAAGGAGACGACGACGCTCGCGGCAATGGCCAGTACGGCTTCAAGTTCGACTACCAGTTCGCCGAAGCCAAAGCCAAGGTCGGCGCCTACTACTTCAACTACCACATGCGTTTGCCGATCTACTCCACCCGTAAACTGAATACACCCAGTGCACAGCCGACACCGTTCAACCGGGTTCACTATTTCTACGAGTATCCGGAAGACATCAAGGTGTTCGGTCTGACCGCCGACAAGACCTTCGCCGGTATCGGCAACCTGTCCATGAATCTGAGTTATCTGAAGGACATGCCGATCCAGATCAATACCTCGGACCTGACCTCGCAAACCGCCAGCAGCACCCTGGGCGGTAACAATGCCAAAGTACCCTCCGGCACTCAGGACTACATCAACGGGGTTGCGGCGGGCGATGTGGTTCACGGCTACCGGGAGTTCGACATCCAGCGTGCCGAATTCACCTTCACCACGGTAGTTCCCGAGTTTCTCAAGGCGCAAAAAACAGTGCTGTCCTTGCAAACCGCGTTTGAATGGATTCCGGACTTGCCCAGCACCAGCGAGATGCGTTTCCGCCGTCACACCCAATACGGCGTCGGCGACCCGGGCGACAAGGGTTACGTCACCGATTTCAGTTGGGGCTACCAGGTCTCGGTGAAATCCACCTACGCCAACCTGCTCGGTCCGGTCACCGTGACTCCGGGACTGTCGTTCCGTCATGGCGTGGACGGTTACGCCAGCGATGACGCCCTGCAGGAAGACCAGCGCTCGCTGGGCCTGTCACTGGGCTTTGATTACCGCAACACCACCACCACGCTGTCCTACACCACTTATAATGATCAGGCCTACAGCACCGTCTCCGATCGTGATTACGTTGCCCTGAGCACCAGCGTGACATTCTGATTTTTTTATAAGGAAGCCGGCGGCCCGGGTCGCCGGCAGGCAAGAGGAAAACCGATGAAAACATGGAAATACGCCTTCCCCGCTCTGTTGCTGACGTTATTGAGCGGTTGTCTTTCGGTGTACAGCAACACCAGGCTGGTGGAGGTGAAAGCCAACACCGAAAAGACCGCTCAGCCCCCTTACCAGTCGGTGGTGGTTGGCCTGCTGGTGGACCATGAAGTACGGCCACTGCTGGAACACGCCATCGTTGAGCGGTTGCGCGCCCGGGGCATCGACGCCCGGGCGGCGCTGGATGTTTACGGCCACAAGGGCATTGAAGGGAAAAGCCGTGACTATCTTGCGCAACGCATGCGTGACGAAGGTTTCGACAGTGCCGTGGCAATCCATTTACTCGACAAAAATGTGGAGGATGTGCACGTCGGTGGCGAGGCGTCCTCCCAGGCACCAGTCACCGCCGGCCTCACCATGCAGCCGGAAACCTTTGGCCCGGATTTCTTCATTACCGAAACCCTGTATGTGACCCGCACCGATTTCTGGGACGTGGCGCAACAGGCGATTGTCTGGCAAGGCACCACGGTAACGGCGAACCAACGCGGACTGGAAGCCGGCGCGGAGAAATTCGCCAACACCATCGCCAACGGCCTGGTCGAGGCCGGCTTGTTTGACGATCAATAGGCCCAACCCCCGGGGCGGAGCATCCGGCGTTTTTGTTTTGTTCCGCCCATTCCCCACGGTATGCTGTTGTTCCTGTCGGGCCGGGACAAGCCGCGCCCCCATTCCAATAACAGCAGGCAGCATTTCGACATGGCAAACGCTATAGAGCAGCGCGTGGAAGCAAACGGTCTCACCTTCCACGTCAGTGAGTACGGTGAACGGGGCCGCCCCGCCATTATTCTCTTGCACGGTTTCCCCGAGTGCGGGTACTCCTGGCGTTATCAAGCGCCTTTTCTCGCCGGGCTAGGCTATCACGTGCTGGTACCGGATCTGCGCGGCTACGGCTACAGCGACGCCCCCAAGGACCCGATGGCCTACCGGCAAAGCGAGCTGGTCAAGGATGTGATTGGCATTCTCGACGCTTTCGATGCCGGGCAAGCGGTGGTGATCGGCCACGACTGGGGCTGTGCCCTGGCCTGGCAGGTAGCCCGTGAGTATCCGCAACGGGTGCGTGCCGTGGTCGGGCTTTCCGTTCCCTATCCCGGCATCGGCCCGCGCCGGCCCACCGAGCAAATGCGCCAGGCCTTCGGTGAGCGTTTCTTCTATCAACTGTACTTCCAACAGCCGGAAATCCCGGAGCAGGAACTGGAAGCGGATGTACGCGATTTTCTGCGCCGTATGTACCATGCGCTGTCCGGCCCCGGCATGCGGGAAAAACATCGCGCCGCCAAGCCGGTCACCGGCTTCCTGGACATTCTGCAGCCCCCGCAAGGGCCGCAACCGTCCTGGATGACCGAGTCGGATCTGGACGTCTATGTGAAACGCTTCGAAAACAGCGGTCTGACCGGGCCGATCAACTGGTATCGGGCCATGGACGCGTCCTGGGAAGAACAGCATGCCGACGGCCGCCAGCGGATCCAGCCCACCGCCCTGTTCATTGGTGGCGAGGAAGATCCGGTGATCCAGTTCGCCGCCAAGGCGTTGGAACGCATGCCGTCGCAGATGGATGATCTCACCGATATCATCATCCTCGATGGCATCGGTCATTGGATCCAGATGGAGGCACCGGACCAAGTCAATCAGCACCTCAAGACGTTCCTGGACGGACTGTGAAGCTAGGGCATCATCTCCGCCATGGCGGCCCTCAGCACGCGGACCGCGCCAACATCTCCCGCACTTCCGCCACCAACGCCGACACCGTGGGCGTGGCGGCGGACATGTGAAAACGGACCGGCGGCAACCGGGGCAGTTTGAGAGCGTCATCGATCCGCCTCAGCCCTTCGGGTACCGCCGAGGCGTTCAGACAGGCGACGCCGAGCCCCGCCGACAGCGCCAGATGCATCCCCGCCACTCCGGACGCGGAATGGGCGATGTAATAGGGTCGCTGGTGGGCTTCCAGCATGCTCATGGTATAGCGATGCAAGGCGCAACTGGCTGGCAGCGCCACTATCGGCACCGGCTCGGAAGGCGTCAATTCCAGAGAAGAATGGGCCACCCAGAATAACGGCTCACGGCGTAGCAGCCGCCGTTGCTCCGTGCCGGTGGGCGGCTGCGGTGCCACGTCCGGCAGCATCATGGAAATGCCCAGATCGTACTCCCGCGCCGTCACTTCCTCTTCGACGAAGGCGCTTTTCAGGATCGCCACATGCAAACGCAAGCGCGGATAGCGGCCCCGGATACGGCGTAGCAGGGTGGGCACCCAGTCCGGGCGAAAATAATCGGTGATCGCCAGCCGCACATCCCCGGCCAGCAACAGTCCCTGCATATCCTGATAAGCGACGTCGTTCAAAGCCAATAGCTTGCGCGCATGGTCCACCAGCCTTTGCCCCGCCGGGGTCGGCACCACGCCCTGCTTGCCGCGCACCAGCAACGGCACACCGCACTGTTGCTCCAGCTTCCTCACCTGCTCGCTGAGGGTGGACTGGGAACGGCACAGGATCGGCACCGCCGCCGACAGGCTGCCCTGCTCCACCGCCGTCACCAGGGTGTTCAACAATTCCAGATCGAAGCGTTTCATCGCACGTCATTCCAAACTTGCGCCATCCATCGGACTTACCGATGGATTCCATCTTATATTCCCGTTATTCGGATGGCCAAATCTGCTCTAGCCTGTCCCTTCCTGATCACCTAAGCCCCATCTGGAGACTTGAGCCATGCCCGGTATTGATCTGATCCTGTCCGGCACCCCCGACCCCGCACAGGCCCGCCATATCGCCAAAACCCTCACCGCCCTGACCTGCCGTGTGCTGGACAAGGAAGAGCAACGCACCATGGTGCAAATCCGATATCTGCCCAGGGAGCAATGGTTCATCGCCGGGCGCTCGCTGGCCGAGTTGGACAGGGACTCTTTCCGGCTGGTGGTGACCGTCACCGACGAGACCAATACCAAACAACAGAAAGCGGACTACCAGGACCGGGCGTTTCAGGAATTGAGTCGCCTGCTCGGCGATGTCCATCCCCACTCGAATATCCACATCGTCGACTGCCGCGCCGCCGCCTATGGCTACGGCGGCATCTCCCAGGAGGCCTACAGTTATCGCGGCTGAGGCGTCATTGGCGACAAACCGGAAGCGGCCCGGCTTCCGGTTTGCTTTGCCCCCGCCTCTCGGCTAGCCTCTGCGGCTCCGTCCACTACCGATTCACGAGAGCACCGTGTCCGCTTCCCGACTTGTCGCCCTGCTGCTTGGCCTCACCGCTGTTATTCTCGCCGCCTGGTTCTTCTTCGGCTTCGATGAAATGTGGCGCCTGATTCCCACCGGCCTGCTGATCGGCTTCGCCTATGCGGCGCTGAAAACCGCGGCGTCCAAGGGAGAAGACGGCTCGGGCAAACAATAAGCCGGCTTGCGGGGGCCATCGGCGGCCCCCGCCACACACTCACCATTGCCTGATACGCGCCTGTATCTCGGTGATGATGCTTTTCCCATCCCGGCTCCGCGTGCGTAAGGTCATCTGGCTATTCCGGTTCAGCGTCCCCTGCAACAGCTTATAACGCTCCTTTTGCTCAAACGTCACCGACGCGCCTTCCCCTTTTTCCGAAACACTCCGGTCGCCTACCGTAACCGCGTGGTCGGAGGCAAAGTTCCATAAGGCGCGCTGTTGCTGAAGATACTCCGCACGGGTCAGGGAGATGACCATAGGCGGTTCCTGCCCCATCAGCAGCGTCACCTTGATCCTCGTATCCTCCGTCAGCAACGCGGCCAGAGCGGTATCATCCCTCTGCTGCAAGGCCTGCACATACCGCTCCACCAATCGGGAAGCGGCATCGGCATGGACCAGGGTGGACGACGCCAACAGGCCCAGCAGGCATAAACCATATAGCCAACGCATCACCATTCCCCTCCGTCCACGCACTCCGCCCGGGCGGGAGACACCTTGCAGCGCACTTTCTTCAGCCAACGCATCATGTCCCTGTCGTATACGCCGGCCTCAATCAGGAAGCGGCGCGATTCGTTCATCATCTGCGCATACCGTTCCCGGTCCTTGTCCGGAGGCGGATAGAAAAACAGCAGGTCGTCTTCCGCGGCCCGGATCACCTTCATGGTCCGCTCAAACTGGTCGGCAAAATAGTGGCGGGAGCGGGCCATGAACTCCGGTGAAAAGCGCTCGTGGCGCAACACCAGCTGCAGCGTCAGTTGAACCGTGGTCAGCTTCAGCACCACACCTTGCAGGCCCACGCCCCGATAGAGCTCCAGCGGCCTATAGGCCACCGCCGGCGCGGCAATGACATCGACGACACCATTGTTGAATTTCGATGAGAAATTACTCACGTCGGACAATACCGGGCGCACACCGATATGTTCCGCCATCAGGATCTGAGCCCGGTCGTTATCGAATACCGCCATGGTATGGCCCGCCATTTTTTCCACGCTGTTGATGGCGCGGTCATTGATATGCAGATAAGCCGCGCCCAACGGCAAAATACCCGCGGTCTCATAGGCACCATGGCGCATGGCGGCCGCCAGCCTCGGATCCGCCAGCAATTCGATCAGAACCTGCAGACTCCGGTAATTATGCAGGCCGCCAATGGCATCGATACTACCCGTGAACGGCACGAACTGGCGTGCCCGCATGCCCGTCATCATCAAGCCATCGCATAACCCCGCCTTGAGGTCTTCCGCCGCGATCCGCTCATCGGTGAAGACCCGTAACGACAGCGGCTCACCCCATTGCAGGGCCGCCACCCGGTAATCTTCCATCTGCTCCCAGAGTTCCCCCTGGGCACCGACCAGACTGAACACACAGAGTGTTCGCGCCGACAGCGATGGCGGTATCACCAACAGCAACAAGAACGCCAGATTCCGTATTGTCTTCCAGGTCGTTATTTTCATTATTTACCCCTTCCCTAATTGGCCGTGCCGGCGGCTGCCGGGCTGACCAGTCCTTCGGTAGCAAGCCGGCTGAGGATGCGTTGCCCCAAGTGCCGCAACCCCGTGGGCGTGCCCGGAACCCTTCGCAGGCGGGAGAGACCGGCCAGCATCGGCCGCATCATCCATAGTGCTTGCTCACCTCCGTGACTGACCGGAATTCCGAAGCCCTCCGCCATCTCATCGCCCAGCATGCGGCGGAACAAGGCAACCTGCAGGGGGCGGGGCAACCGCGATGTGGGGGGCAAAGAGCACAGTCCCTCCAGTAATGAGGCCATGATCGTTTTCGCGGTGTCGTCCGGGGCGAAAAACTGGCTCATGAACCAGGTGTCGAGGTTATCCTGTTGCCGTTGCGTCTCCCCCAGTAATTCCAGCGGCACGCCCAGCAACCGCGTGGTATATCGCCAGATCAGGCAATAGCCGGCCGCTTCTTCGTCGCTGATGCGGGCTCCCAGACGGCGCATGCAACCCAGTAAGTGAGCGCCAAAGAAAGCCGGCCCGGCGGCGGTGGCCAGTTGACTGACCGGCATGCCGTGACCGAGCTGATCCCATCCGTCCGCCAAACATTTCATTCTGACCAGCGCATGGACCAGGCGAACCTGTAAGCAGGCTTCCCACATGGCCTTGCCCGGAGCCAGGGCATCACTGTCACAAACACCGAAGAACAGCGAGGCCGATTCATTCAGACGACGGCTGATATTGGCTTGCATACGACCGGTGCGCACAAAGATGGCCGCCGCATCCGGATGGGCGAACGTCAGAGGCATGCAGCCGTAGGTCAGGCCCAGAATCAGATGAGGGAAGTGGCATTGCGCCATGGCGCCGCCCTGGCGCATCAGGCCAAAATCCACCCAATCCGGCACCGTTTCCATATCCGCCCACAGCCGCTGACAATCCACATCCCCTTCGTCAGCCAGTTGGCGAACCGTCGCCACGGCGCCCCCCGGGGAAGCACGCCGCTCCCGAAGCCGAGCGGCCACCGCTTCCGCCAACGGATCGCCCTGGTAATGCCAGGGCATCATCCTTTCCTCCCAATCCGTGCTGCTTCCCCCGCGGTCCGGCCTGACCGCCGGGGTCGGCCCCGATGTCACATCCATGACGTCCTCCTGTGGGTGTTTTTTAAGCAACCCTACGCCACTCAATCCAATCATTCAACATGTTGAGTATTAATCAAGTTTAGCGATGTGTACCATCAGCGGAGGAGGAAAAAGATGTCCCTACGCCACGTTTTGTTGGTCTATCTGGGTAGCGGCGGTGCCGCCGGCTACGACATCGTCAAAGGCTTTCAGCACACTTATGGCTATCTGTGGAATGCCAGCTTTCAGCAGATTTACCGGGATCTTGCCAAGCTGCATAAGGATGGACTGCTGGATTGCGAGACGGTGGACAACGCCCCGCGACCGCCGCGCAAGGTTTACCATCTGAATCAGGCCGGCTGGCAGGCCATGCAGGAATGGCTCGCCAAGCCCATTGCGGTACCCAGACTCAATGACGGCTTCATGGTGAAGGTTGCCTCCATGCATCTGCAGGACCCGGACACCCTGGCCACGGAACTGAACCAACTGCGGGAACATTATCGGCGGACACTGGAGCACCTGTACCGCAAACGGGCCGTATTCGAATCGCTGCCGGCCACCGTGCTGGGCAAATTCATGGGGGTGTTCCTGACCCTCAAACGGGGGATCCGGCTGGCGGAAACCTGGCTGGAATGGGCCGAGGAAGTCGATCAGGTACTCGCCGCCCGGGAGTGGCAACACATTACACCGGAGGAAGTCCGGCTGTTTCTGGATACCCTGCAGGGGGACGACCTGCCGCAGCCCAATAGCAGTGAGCCTGCCGCCCCAAAGGCCGCGGCAAGAAAAAAGAAGTCTGACGATGCCAGGCGAAAAGAATGAGTCGCCGCCAATGACGGGCCTGGGCACGCTACGCGCGCCATGAGGGAGGGATTGGCTCGCTTCGCTCGGGGCTTAGCCCCGTCGCCTTTCGGCGACGCCCGGCGCCGACCAGGGGCCGGCTTGTCGAACCCTAGAATAGTGGCACCATGTCCGCTCACTGTCTGCGGCTACGCGCCGGCGCTTTAAGAGCCTTTAATTCTTGAAACCAGGCAACCCTTGCTCAGTGCGCCATCTCTTCACTTCTCCAAGAATCCCTTCCGGTGAATCCTCTACTTCCGGTTCGGGATAGAAGATGACATCTGTCCCGGCAGGATGGCCAGTGACACTTACAAAATGATCCATCAATTCCAGATGTTCCTCTTCCGTCTCCGTGTCTGAGTAAAAAATGACCCGTATCAGTTCGAGAAATTCAGACTCGGTATAGTCAGAATAGCTGGCCTTCAGACCTTTCATAGATCACCTATGTGTATCGATATGGGACTTGGGTGTCACTACGCCCATATTATCCATGTCCTATACTTGGCCACCTTCCGATATGGGGTGGCGATGATGAATTTCGTACTTCTCTCGTTTCCCGACAGCATCGTCGTTACGCACAAAAGGCGCGCGCCCCATGGACTGCAGCTGTTCCTCGGTGAGTGTGCCATCACCCATCCGCTGCGGGATCTGCGCCCCGATGACGACCGCACTGAACATCGCCCCTGCGGTTGTTGCTCCTGCGCCCAATATTCGGGCCGCCCATGTCCCCAATCCATCCTGCACCGCCGACGATCCCACCGCGCTACCGAGCACTATTGTCCCTGCCGCGGCCCCGGACGGAGCGGCCTGCTCAGCGGCCCGCCGCCATACGTTCGCAAGCCAGTTGCTTTCAAGCTACGTGCCTCTGGAATGGGTGGCCCGTCAGCTGGGACATTCCGACACGAAGATGATCAAGAGGCACTATGGCCGATGGATTCCTGATGACACTCGGAGCATGGCGGGAATGGTGTCAGAGATGATGGGGTTTAGAGCGGCCGGCGGCGGACTGAAAAACGGGATTTCTGGCCCAATTTTGGCCCAAGGATCGCCATAGAACGAAAAAAGCCCTGGGCTTTAGTTTGGCGGTGAGGGAGGGATTGACTCGCTGACGCTCGGGGCTTCGCCCCGTCGCCCAAGGGCGACGTCCTGCGCCGGCCAAAGGCCGGCTGGTCGAACCGGAGGGCTCTCATCAAAACCGCCCACGACCGCCAAATAAAAAAGCCCTGAAAAATCAGGGCTTTTTATTTGGCGGTGAGGGAGGGATTCGAACCCTCGATACGTTTCCGTATACACACTTTCCAGGCGTGCTCCTTCGGCCACTCGGACACCTCACCGGGGAAACTCTTTGTCGTCCCAGCCCGTAGGCTGAGGGCGCGTAGAGTACCGGAGGGACACGGGTTAGGCAAGGGTTCGGAGGGCGACTGTTCAGGGTTTAATCAGATCACAGAGGATCGGGAAGGTGTCCAGCGCCAGCCAGGCCAGCAGCACCATCTGCACCAGTAAAAAGGCGAAGCGGATCTGCACCAGCCAGTGATTCACCCCGACCAGATGAATCAGGCTCTGACCGATACGGGCGGCGAGAATCCAGGGCAGCAGCCGGCCGGCCAGATCGTTGCCAACAACCATCGCCGCGCCGGCGATGACGATCACCACACCGAGCAGTTCCAGTGTGTTCTGATAGGCGCGGGAGAGACGGCTGAGAAACTCCGCCGGCTCGTAGTGATACGGCGGGAAGGCATCGGCACGTCGGCGGCCGGACACTACTTGTAGCCCGCGACCGGCGACCAGAGCAAAGAGCAGGAACAATGCCCAGCAACCGAAGCCGAGCAGATAGAGCAACGCGGAAGTATCCAGAGTCATGGTTTCAGTATCCGGGCGAGAAAGGTGCCCTGATACTGGCAGACCGGCTGGCCCTGTTCATTGTCCGCCCGCGCCATAATGCGCAGCGACGACTTGCCGCGCCGTTGCAGCCGTTCGCGGAAACGTTCCCGGTCAGCGGCTTCGGATTCGGCGGTGATCACCATATCGACATCGAGCGGCAGCAGATAGTCCAGCGAAGAGGTGACCGCCACCACGTCCACGGCCTGGTCTGGCAGGATCTGCTCGGCCAGCACCGAGGTCAGCGACCAACCGGCCAGCGTCACCAGCGCCGCCTGGCTGCCGGCGAAGAAGGTGCCCTTGTCGTTGTGGTTGGGCTCCAGTGGTGCCCGCAAACGCAGCCGCTCGCCATTGAAGTCCAGGTACTCGAAGGCCAGATGGCGGGTCAGCGGGATCGCCTCGCGAACCTTTCCGGCCAGGGCCGAGAGATCAGTCATCGGGCAGCTCCCGCACATACAAGTCGGGACTTTCGTCCGGCACGGATTTCAGTGCGCCGGCCGGCGTGCCCAGGTAAATGAACGCCACCACCTGGTCCTTGTCGGCGAAGCCCAGACGCCGTTTCACCGCCGCGTCCTCGGCGATGGCACCGGTACGCCACATGGCACCAATACCCAGCGCGTGGGCGGCGAGCATGATGTTTTGAGCGGCGGCGCCGGCCGCCAGCACCTGCTCCCACACCGGCACCTTGTGGCCTTCGGTGACCTCCGCCGCCACCACGATCACCGCCGGGGCCCGCAATGCTTTGTTGCGGGCATTGGCAAGAGTGCACGGGTCCGCCTCGGCAAAGGATTCGGCGGTGTGCTGTTCCATGATGTCCGCTAACCGCTCCCGCTGGTCACCGCGCAGCACGATGAATCGCCAGGGCCGCAGCATGCCGTGATCCGGTGCGCGGATCGCGGCCCGCAGCAGCAAATCGATCTGTTCATCGCTGGGGCCGGGGTCGGTGAGCCGCGGCACTGACACCCGCGTGGTCAAGGCGGTGAGGGTATCCATGCATTCTCCTTATAAAGAGCGCTATTGTAGCCTCGTGCCCCAAAGACGCCACCCACGGATACGGCAACAACGCCAGACTGCCCGTTGACGAAGATCATCCTTTTTTCTTATAAAACTTTCTAATAAGCTCGTCTGTTACCCCCAGGACAAGGAGTCGATCATGCGCCGTGCCACCGACGCCCTCGCGGCGTTATCTTTCCTTCCTATCGGGACCAACACCGTCCATGGCTGACACTGCCCTGTCCTCGCGCCAGTACCTGGATCTGAAGGCGCAAACCCGCCGGCAAACCCATCTGACCCGAATCCTGGCGTTTCTGGTGGCCAGTGGCATGCTCGGGGCCGGGATCGGATTACAGGTTTATCCGTTCTCGCTGCTCTGGGCGGTGGCGCCGTTGCTGGCTTACCCGCTGCTCATCCAGTTGTTGGCGATGGTGGCGGAAAAACGCGGTGTGGCCGCCGCCACGTTGTCACAGACGCTATTGCAGGCGGACGCCCTGTGCATCGGCTTCGCCTGTGCCTGCCTGTGGTTCGCGGTGGTCCCCAGCCTGGCGCTGCTGGCCATCGTCCACGCCAACGCCATGAGCCATGGCGGCTGGCGCCCCTGGCTCGGCAGCGTGGCGATGACCACCCTGGGCGCGGGCGCCGGCGGCGCCCTGTTCTATCTGCTTGATCCCACCTTCGAGCCAGTGCCGCAGGCTCCGTTGTCCCTGGTCGTCCTCGCCCTGCTGGGGCTGGCGGTGTACATGGGCGCCAGCGCTTTTTTCGCGCAACGGCAGACCCGCTATCTGCGTCTGGCCCAGCAGCAGTTACGCGAGCAGCAGCGGCAAGCCCTGAATATGTCACGCAAGCTGGCCAAATATCTGCCTCCGCAAATCTGGGGCTCTCTGTTCACCGGCAAACGGGACGCCAAACTGGAAACCCGGCGCAAGCGCCTCACCGTGTTCTTCTCGGACATCAAGGGCTTCAGCGCGATTTCCGAAGAGCTGCCGCTGGACACCCTGACCGCCATGCTCAATACCTATCTGAGTGAAATGACCCGTATTGCCCTGCGTCACGGCGGCACCATTGACAAGTTCATCGGCGACGCGGTGATGGTGTTCTTCGGCGACCCCAAAAGCGAGGGCGCCCAGGAGGATGCCTTCCGCTGCGTGGCCATGGCCATCGAAATGCAGCGCCATATGCGTCTGCTGCGCCAGCGTTGGAAGCACGAGGGCATCGAGCAGCCGCTGGAGATTCGTATTGGCATCAATACCGGCTATGTCACGGTCGGCAACTTCGGCACCGACAGCCGCATGGACTACACCATTCTCGGCACCGACGTGAACCTGGCCAGCCGTCTGGAATCCGCCTGCCGTCCGGGCCAGGTGCTGATTTCCGAATCCACCCATGAACTGGTGCAGGACCGCATTCAATGCCGCAGCGTCGGCGACATCAGCGCCAAGGGCTTCAACCGCCCGATTCCGGTCTACGAAGCCCGTGATCTGAAACGCCACGCCGGAGCCCGCAACCGCTATGTCAGTGCCGAAACCGAAGGTTTTGCCCTGCATATGGACCTGGAACGTATTCACAATTTCGACAAAAAACGCATACTCGGGACATTGGCCCGTTCGGCCACGGACTTGAAAGACAACAAACCGGTGTCCCTGGACTTCGAAGCGGAAGGCTTCGTGCTGCATCTGGATTCCGACCGTCTGCATCATCGGGAACGTCCCCGGGTACTGGAATTCATGGGACGGGCGGCGCGTCGGGTACAGGAGCAGCTTCGTCTCTGAGTAGTTCGGCGGACAGAGGCACCACCGGGAGCGACTATGGCGATTTCTGCATCGGCGGGCTGGTTGAGCCGTCTGGAACGGCTGGGCAACCGGCTACCCCACCCCACTCTTCTGTTCGTTTGGTTATGCGTGTTGATGCTGCCTCTGAGCGCGATTCTGTCCGCTCTCGGCGCCAACGCCTTTCATCCCCAGGAACAAAAGGAAATCGTGGTGCGCTCGCTGCTGGACAGCGACGGCCTGCGGTATTTGTTCAGTCACATGATCGGCAACTTCACCGGGTTCGCACCGCTGGGCGTGGCGCTGGTGGCGATGCTCGGCCTGGGTATCGCCGAGTATTCCGGTCTGCTGGGTGGTAGCCTGGCGGCGCTGGTACGCCGGGCCTCCCATCGCACGCTGGTGGCCACGGTGGCGTTCGCCGGGGTGATGTCCAGTATCGCCTTCGATGCCGGCTACGTGGTGCTGATCCCGCTGGCCGGCTTTCTGTTCCAACTGGCCGGCCGCTCTCCTCTGGCCGGCATCGCCACCGCGTTCGCCGCGGTATCCGGCGGTTACAGCGCCAACCTGCTGCTCGGCCCGGTGGACGCGGTTCTGGCCGGGATTTCCACCGAGGCGGCGCACATCATCGATCCGCAGCGCACCGTCAGCGCCGCCGGCAACTATTGGTTCATTATCGTATCCACCGTGCTGGTGACCACGCTGGTGACCCTGGTGACGGTGCGCTTCGTCGAGCCCCGGTTGGCCGCCGGCGAAGCGGACGGGAGCGTCCGGGACGAACAACCGCACCTGCACCGGCGCGCGGCGATCTGGACCCTGGTCACCCTGGTGGCGGGTCTGGCGTTTCTGGCCTGGCTGGGGCTGCCGGCGGACGCGCCGCTGCGTAACGCGGACACCGGAGCCCTGCTGCAATCACCATTCATGTCCAGCATCGTGGTGTTAATTGCCCTGGTGGCCGCCGCCTGCGGCGTGGTCTACGGCCGCGTCAGCGGGGCGTTCCGCTCCGCCGGTGACGTCATTACCGCGATGGAAACCACCATGGCGTCCATGGCCGGTTATCTGGTGCTGATGTTCTTCGCCGCCCAGTTCGTGGCCTGGTTCAACTACAGCCAGTTGGGTCTGGTACTCGCCATTCGCGGCGCCGCCTGGCTGGGCACGCTGTCCTTGCCCACCGTGCTGCTGCTATTGCTGTTCGTGTTGATGAGCACCGCCATCAATCTGCTGATCGGCAGTGCCTCGGCCAAATGGTCGATCCTGGCGCCGGTGTTCATTCCCATGCTGATGCTGCTCGGCATCGACCCGGAAGCCACCCAGGCCGCCTATCGCGTGGGCGACTCCAGCACCAATATCATCACCCCGCTGATGCCCTACTTCGCCCTGGTCCTGGGCTTCGCCCGCCGCTACCAGGCGGACACCGGGGTCGGCACGCTGATCGCGCTAATGCTGCCCTACAGCCTGACCCTGCTACTGGGCTGGTCGATTCTGCTGGGCGTCTGGATCGCGGTGGGATGGCCGCTGGGAACGTGAGAAAAGCAGTGAATAGTGAATAGTGAATAGTGAATAGTGAATAGTGAATAGTGAA